>Ga0209211_10000579_pt1 | contig 74127 bp, 78 predicted proteins | sample RifGroA2_FD_183992 | JGI IMG/M metagenome (GOLD analysis project Ga0209211, IMG submission 183992) | Groundwater microbial communities from Rifle, Colorado, USA - Groundwater A2 (SPAdes) (version 2) | ecosystem: Environmental > Aquatic > Deep subsurface > Groundwater | place: Rifle, Colorado... | reverse complement strand
TCTCAAAATCGGCCCAATTTGAAGCAAAATTAATCAGTTTTTGGGAATTCCTCAAAATCTTCCCGCAAAAACTTCTAGCTGAAACCTAGAGTATCATTGAAATTTTTGGGTTTCCTTTCAGACACTAATTAACTTAAGTTGTTTTGTTTCAAAACTAGAGGGAGAAACATAGCCTCCACTCGTTGTATACTTTGTTGTGGGGTCTGATGAAGATAGTTGAGGATCGGTTTCTAAGTTTTGCCTTCCAAGTGAAGATGATTGATGGGGTGGCGAAGCAGTTTGTTGCTGACCAGAAGGGACATCCTCTCTTTTCCTTTTTGCGGGTGTAGCCCTTGTAAGGTTCCCATCTTCCATCGCCAATAGCTCACAATGGAAAGGAGAGGACAGGAGGAAGAAGGAAACGAGCAATAAGTGGAGAATTTTAATCATCATTAATAACCCTATTATTACCACAAACTAGCAACTATTTATAAGTTCCCATAAAGAAAGTCAACATTTTTTCTACTAGAAGGTTGAATATATATTTCTACAATGAACCTCCACGGGGCAAGCCCCGTGGTATCTTGTCGGCCTAAAGGCCGAGTTCAAGCGGCGCTTGCCCCATGTCTTCCTGACCCTGATGCTCTATATACCGTTTAATCGCATATTCATTGATACCTACTGTCGAAACAAAATAACCGTCCGACCATATCCCATCTATTCCCCAGTAAGCCTTCCTCATATACTCAAATTTTTTCTTTAGTAATTTCCCGCTTATTGACTTGATGGTTCTTACTACATCGCTAACTCTCATCTTCGGCGGTATCGATAGATGCAGGTGAATATGATCTTTGTCATGATTCATTGTTAATAGTTTGATCTCAGGAAGGCTTTCTTGAACTTGACACATTATCTTTTGAAAATACTCAAAGCTCCCCGCATTCAAAATTTCTCGCCTGTATTTACTCACGAGGACCAAATGATATTCACACCGGTAGGCACAATGTCCCTGCTTCCTTATCTCCATTCTTTATCTATAGCAGGAAGACATGGGGAGCGCTACATCCACGGGGCTAGCCCCGTGGTTTTAAGGGCGTATAAAGAAGCTGCCCTGGGTCCTGCGTGACCAAGCAGCGGGACTCATGACCTCTACTGCATAACGCCTCATGTTTCAAGCGTGGAGTCGTAAAGTTATTGATTCATGAGTACAGGTTCTCTAACTAATTTGAAGTTTCTAACCATTTATTAACATTCAATTGAACCGCAGCATCCCATCCAACCTGAACAGTAGGCCTTGGAGTCATTTTCCAAACATTCCTTATACCTACCACAAAAGTAGCTTTGTCTCTCGCTGCATTGTAAAGCCGGGCAGGACTTTTCCCAGTCATTCGAATCCGGGCATGGTTTAGGATTACAGTCTGTACCTGTTATTGTTTCACTGTTACTACTTGCAGAAACAGTTCCTGGTGTAAGTAGTAATATCATCGCTGTAACCGCTTTTAATGTTAAAAGAATTTTTTTATCCATAGTTGCTCTCCTTTTTTCTGATTTCAAAAAATACAACAGAAAGAGTTAAAATTACGTTAAGGGGAGTAATTTGGAGATGCTCTCTACACTACCCGTCAGTTTTTGAAAAGCGAGCATTTTGCTGACTCCAGGAGGTTGAGGATGGTTTCAATAGCCTTGGGAAGAGAGTGAGCAAGCAGGAAGTGGAACTGAATGAGTCCTTGTTTAAAAACTGAATAGAGAGGACAGCTCAAGGTTTTCTTCCAGGGAATGGGGTGATCTTGGCCTATGAGAAAGGCAATGAGCATGCCGAGCCCGAGAATAATGAGAAGAGAAATGAGGCGAGCTGATTTCGTCATATGGGTATTTTCCCAATGAAACCCTGAAGTTTTTAATTTTCTGAACAATTCTTCTATGGACCAGCGCTCACGGTATTTAGAGAGAATCTTTGAGGCTGATAATTTCTGATTTGTCATAATAATGACAAGATCCCCGGCTTTAGCTCGAGTTCCTGCAAAATAAACGGTGCTGCCATACATATCCTTTTCTACAAGCCTCGTTTGATTGTAAGTCAGATGATGAAAGAGCCTTTTAATGTGAATAGGCTCCTTACCCCAGGGAAGCAAAGTGTTGTCTTTCATCCGAATAAAATACGGGACCTTGTTTTTATAAAGAGCCTTGAACCAATTCTCTCCCACGAACTCTCGATCCGCCATCAACGATTTAATACGATGAAATCCAAAGATCTCATCAAATTGATTAAGGAGATCGAGACGTTCTGCTGTATTAGAATTTCCAGCCTTATCAAGCTCTACAAACAAGAGTGGTAACGAAATCTTTTTGCTAATTCGCTAGCTTAAAACGAGGTAATTGATATTTTTAATGCCGAACTTCCAGTTGGTTCGATCGAGACAAAGGTCAAACTTTCCTTTAAATCCAAGAAGATCAACAATAGCCTTCGCATAATCCCTTGCACACAAGGCTTCTTCACAAAAAAACGCTCTACTTTTCGAAGAGCAGAATGAGGATTGGGGCTATCTACATATCGAGAGAGGCTTTGCTGATGCACGTTTTTGCCAGATAAAAGTCCTAAAATCATCGCGGCCCTCAGCGGAAAATCACCTCATGACCTAAGAATCCTAATAATTTTGCAACTCCCTCCATTAATCACAGAATTACGAAGGCGGCTTCCTTTAAGGGAAAGCTTTGGTGAGATTTTGTAAGCTCATCCAGCTTGTCAAAACGAGAATCCAGATGACGCGTGCGATGCAAAGTCATGTGGGGCTTATAACTTTCAGCTATTGTCGATTGATTGAGCTCAAAATCTCCTTTTGAAAGCCTCTTCACCTCATCAAAAAGCCACGCATTCATTTCAGTTAGGATCGTATATGAAGGCTCAGTGGGAACAAAAGCAATAACGTGTTTAAAAAGAAAACGCACCCCTTCAATTTCAAAGTACGGTTTTTGGATTTTTATCTGTTTTTGAAGTGCAGCGCTTAGGGCATCCCCAACGGAAACGGCCTCCTCGTCAGGAATCATTTTGTCAATAAAACCAAGGGTGCAGTGATGTTTTCGCCGCTGACGCTTATAGCCACTTTTTTCTAGAAGGTCATTGATGGCTTCTTGATCATTTCTGCTGACATTAATTTTTATTGCCATTGAACGCATAGGATTTAACTACCCCTGATGGCGTCCCCTACGGGATTCGAACCCGTGTTGCCGCCGTGAGAGGGCGACGTCCTAGGCCTCTAGACGAAGGGGACATGGTATTGCCTTGTACATGAAGTCACTTTCTGAAGCAAGAATTTATTAACCATTTTCTGTTATCCCTAAGGCGTAAACATTAAATTGGGAGACAAAAATGAAAATTTTTTCAATAACAATAACGACTCTCGGCCTTTTTTATCTTTCCTCACCTCTTGATGCTAATATCTCATCATGTCAAAATTCATGTTATAGAGCCAAAGCTAATTGTAATTCTCTTAAATCACATACATTCAATACATGTGACCATGATTTATTTACATGCAAGGCCAGCTGCAATAGCGGCAAACCAGGAGAAGTTTATGGGGGTTCTTCCCTTGAGATTTCCTTTAACCCGATTTTAAATTTAGAGCCCTAATTTCAAGGCGCGTGAGGACATATGTAGCGCCAATAATAATAAAACTCCCCATAAGGGTCCAATGGGAAGGCACTTCCTGAAAGAAAATATAGCCTATGGGAGCTGCAAAGCAAAGCCGAGTATATTCAAACGGTGCCAGGAATGAAGGAGTGGCGTACCTAAGGGCGGTTACAGAACAATATTGAGAAAAAACGCCCATGGCTCCAATGGTCATTAAAGTCAAGAGGTCCGGCAGCGACGGCGTTTTCCAAACACCTATTGCGATAAATCCCACAATAAACGTTGTAACTGTGTTTGTATAAAACATAATGGTCACCGTACGTTCTGTGCGGGAGAGGATCTTTGTACAAATGATAGTGAAGGCTGCAAAAAGGTTCGCAAAAAGCTCAACCCACACCGCAAAGCTCGCAGTCACTTCATGGGGGTGCATCATTACAATAACTCCAAAATAACCTACAATGATCACGAACCACTTTGCGAGCGAAACCCTATCCCTTAATAGCAAAAAGGACATCACTGTTGTAAAAAGTGGCCCCGTCATTCCAATAGATGTGGCGAGGGCTAAGGGAAGGTTCCTGTAAGCGTAATAAGCACAACCCATTGCGCCAATTACACTTAAAACCCTTAAAAGGTGGAGGAGCGGTCTTTTTGTTGTAAAACTTTTAATCCCTGCCTGCAAAAGGAAGGGGCTAAAAACAATAAGGCCAAAGAAATACCGCATAAAAAGGATAATAATACTGTCCACTTCAGGGGAAAGGGATTTGGCCAAGGACATGGTCGTACTAAAGGCCAACCCCCATAGCAGCATGAATCCCGCTCCCATGAGCTTTGGCGACATTTTGTCTGTCAGGATTTCAAGACGGCTTTCAATCATAAATGGCTCTCTTCCTACCCCTGATGATATAGGAAAACATTTAAAAAATCACAATAGATCAAGGAAAATTCAAATTGTAGGCATTTGTATGGCCTACGTTCCTTTGAATCAGAATTCTTTCCTTAAATAAAGCTTTGCCATATATCCATCGTTTTGATACCCGAGTTGTTCCATGAGCGGTATGATGGCAGAAACATCAGTTTTAACGGCGTATCGGATAGTTATATTTTTCTTTGATGCCTTCATAAGGTCTCAATACATTTCGATAGTTTTTCTGTCGCTTGGCCTTTCGCACGCTGACCAGCAGGAATTGTCTCAGGCTTTTCATCTTCAAGATAATAGACAAAAAGGATTTTTCGATCAACTTTCTGTATCCAGCCAACAAACCACCCTAATTGATAATCCGTATCTCCAGAGGCGTATCCAGATCCCGTTTTTCCATAGAGCTTCCAGCCCCTAGCAAGCTCTTCAATATACAAGATATTCCTTGTATGAACTTGGGCTTGTTTAGAAACGGGAAGAGTAGATTTAACCAATTTTTCTAAAAATTCAATTTGTTCCATGGGTGAGATTTGTAAAGAACTTGAAAGCCATGCATGGGTCAAGCCATTGTTCTTTCCTTTCTCTCCCGAAAGATTTTGGTTTCCATAACTGAATTTGGAAATATAATCCTTGAGTTTCTCCATCCCCAACCGTTGAGTTATGACTCGGCTATACCAAATACAGCCATTCTTCATCCAGGAGGTTGGATTATGAGGCTGTTGCCATATTTTCAGCTGGGCTCCAGATTTTTTATCATAGGGCCATTCAGGGTTTGTTTCATTTACTAAAATTCCTTCATTGTACCCCATCAGGCTAAGAGGGATCTTAAAGGTTGAACAGGGTGAATGCCGCTCATAACAATCGCCTTCTTGCTTGAGAATGTTATTCCCTTCTTTAGCCAAAAAGCATGTTGACTGAGCTAGCGAGCTCAATGAAAAGAACCATATAAAAACCAACGCTATAACTAATTTTTTTATAAATTCACTCATTATCCCTTGTTTAATCTAGCGTCTCGTTTTGTTCCTATCGAGGTGCATAAAGGCCTAAGACAGCGCCCGTTGGATCCACGAATACGCTGTAGAACCCTTCGCCTCCACCCAAATCCGTAATTGGAACAACAATTTTAGCTCCCAGCTTTTCAGCTTTTTCAGTATACTCATGAATATCACTTACATTTACAAAAGCAATCCATTGGGAATCTTCATCTTGAGCAATACCCCCACATGCCCCCTCACCTGCATCAATCTCAATGTAAGGTATTTTCTTTTCTCCTTTAGTATGATCAGTAAGTCTCCAATGAAAAAGATGCTCGTAAAATTGTCTTGCACCCTTTAAATCAGATGTTTTCATCTGCATCCAGCCAAAAGTATTTTTCATTCTTTTCTCCTTTTTACCTATTTGTTTCTAAGCTTCAGCTTCTGCCATAGCCTCTTCATCGGACCCTTTGAATGCCTCCATCCGCCCACAGATCTTATCCATAAAAATTGCCAAGGCACCATTACAAAGAACGTTTGTAACGGTAATAAAGGGATCTATGAGAATATAAAGCGTCGTTAGAAGCCCTATCATGGTAGGTGAAAAGCCATAGTGGTCAACAAGGATTGGGCACAAAACAACGACCTCCCCCCCTGGCACAGATGGAGCCCCAAATTTTGCAACCATATAGTACATGCTAAAGAGAAGAAATGTCCCGTAATCCATAGCTTCAATGCCTGTTGTCGCTAAGACAACAGCCATAAGAATAGGGATAGCTACCGAATCTCCCACATGGTGAATATTGACAGTTGCTGGAATCATGATTTGAGCCACAGCTTTATTTTTTGTATTGGCTTCTGCCCCCTCTAAAGTTAACGGTAATGTTGCCATACTTGACATGGTAGAAATAGCCACAAGCCCTGAGGGGAATACATTTCCCAACGAATTCTTAATATCCCTGAGTTTCCCCATATTTGCTTTAAAGAAAAACAGCAACGTAGACAAAGCCTGCATAGCGACGATAAGGCCAATCATAGGGCCATATCCTGCAAACATTTCACCGAGTGATTCGTCGTGTTGGATCTTAAATAAAAAGCCAATAACATAAAAGGGAACCAAAGGAATAAAGACTTTTGTTAATCCCGCTTGGACAAACTTTCTCAAAGTATCCCCCCAAGAAGCCAACCTCTCACTTCCGAAAAAGGCTCCATAAAGGCCAAAAACAATGCCCGCAAGAAGAGCTATATCTGTTCCAATCACATGAGGATATGGAATGGAAAAGAAGGGCTGTAATTCAGTCAAGCTTGAGGCCACTTTCTCTGCAGCATTGCTTGTGTGATAGCCAAGAAGTGGCAAGAAGAAGTCCCCTGAAATATATCCTAATTGAACAAAGAGAAAGTTAGAACAAACCACAATCACTAAAATCATCAAAATTAAGAGCGGAGCTTTTTTTTGAAAGCCTGCAAGACAAGCAAAAATCAACGAAAACACTATGACAGGCATGGTAAAGACGAGGGTGTCCTTTAAAACCATACTAATTGTAAAAAAGGTTCGTTGAAGCCATTCAGGAACCCACTCCCCAAAAAAGATAATTAAAAGGATAGCAACTGCTAACTTAATAATAAGCCCAAATTCTTTCATGAAATCACATCTTTCCTTTAAAAATAATTTCAGTAGCTTAATCAAATCCCTTATCTATTGAAAGGGCCATAATTTCTTTTTTTGTTTTTGGAATTGACTTCAACGGATAAAAACCCCGTAATTAAGAGATAAGAACGTGAAGCGCACTTTTCAACTCAGTATTCGCAAGCGCTGTGTGAATTTGTGTTTAGGACCTTGTAGATTCGAGGAGTTCTTCAATGTCCACATTTAAATTTATGGCCAACAATTTTAGCACTTTTTGAGATGCTTGTCTTTTGGAGGACTCGAGCTGAGACAAGTAAGATTGCGTTATGCCGCTTTGCTTAGCTAACTCTTGCATAGTCTTACCGCGATATTGACGCCAAACACGAATAGGATTCTCTCCAGAGACTAATTTTAGAAGAAGTTCATGGGGAATACCTTCATGATCTTTGTTTCGCTCAAGGGCTTGTGTGAACAAGGTATCATCATCAAAATATTTATAGGAAGCTGTATTTCCCGGATAGCCGGGCATTCTTTTCTTCAACCTAATGATAACAAAATAGTTGATTAATTTCTTTGATAAAAGCTTCTCTTTTCATAGGAATAAAGCTTATGATGAAAATCTTACTTTCAAAATACAATTTTCACGAAGTCACTTTAACCATTTGATTTTACAGTTAAATTCGATGCGATGACTTTCTATTTAACTGCTCGGTTGCAACAGGAGGTATTCCCGCATTCTTGGAATTGACTTCAACTCATAAAATGGCTTATACAACAATCCATACCCTCATACTTAGGAGATAAAAACGTGAAGCGTACTTTTCAACCCAGCAATCTCATTCGCAAACGCCGCCATGGTTTTCGCGCGCGCATGGCCACCGTTGGGGGTCGTAAAATTATCTCGCGTCGTCGTGCAAAAGGAAGGGCGCGTTTGAGCGCCTAAGCTATCTCTTGGAGCAACTTCTCAAACGGTCAGATTTTTTAAGAGTTGCAAAAGCAGGACACCGCGTGGTGACGAGAGCTTTTATCCTTCAAATCTATCAAAGGGCATCTGAAGGCGCTTGTCGTATTGGATTTACGGCAAGCCGCAAAATAGGGGGAGCTGTAGAGCGCAACCGAGTTAAGCGGAGACTTCGGGCCTTAGCAAGGCAATATCTCACTCCTTTAGATAAACCCGGCGTAGATTATGTCCTGATCGGCCGCCAAGAAGCCTTGAAAAGAAAGTTTGCATTGATGGGGCAAGATCTGGAAGCAGTGCTTTCTAAATGGAATAAACTGGACAAATCATGAGTCGTTTTCTTTTTAAGCTCCCCGTTTATTTCTATCGTTTCTTTATTTCTACATGGCTGCGTCCTAGATGTCGTTTTTTACCCACATGCTCCGAATATGCCCTTGACGCCATAGACCTTTATGGGCCTTATAAGGGATGTATTTTAGCCCTGAAGCGCATTAGCCGCTGTCACCCATGGGGAGGGCATGGATTTGATCCTGTAACGGAAGAGGAAAAATGGAAGAATACAAAAATGTAATCATGGCGATCGTATTTTCGCTGATTATCATCCTTGGGTTTCAATATTTCTTTTCACCAACGACACCGCCGCCATCTAAAGAACAGCAACAGACCAAGCAACAAATTGATGTCACTCCTAAAGAAGGAACAATACCAGAGTCTTTTCTCAGCCGTGAAAATGCTTTGAAGGCAACCCCTCATCGCATCAACATTCAAACGAACACTTTAAAGGGATCCCTTAACCTTGACGGGGCGCTCTTGGATGATCTTATCTTAACAAAATATCATGAAACCATAGATCCACAAAGCCCCGAAATTGTCCTATTATCCCCTGAAAACACTTCTCAGGCTTACTTTACACAGTTTGGATGGGCAGGAACTCAAGAAAATCTACCCACTGAAAAAACACTGTGGCAAGCCCATGGTGACAAATTAACTCCCCAAACGCCCGTAACGTTGACTTGGGAGAATGGGGAAGGCCTCACCTTCAGCCAGGTCATTTCTATTGATGAAAACTATATGTTTACCATCACCCAAAGTCTCAAAAACGCCACCCAAAAAGCTGTGTCCTTGGCTCCTCATGGCGTCATCGCAAAACGAGGTGAAGCGAAGTCATCTGGCTTTTTCATCTTGCATCTTGGCCCCGTGGGTGTTTTTAATGGGAAACTGCATGATCCGAGCTATGAAGACCTTGCCAAAACAAGCTTGATCCAAAACCCCCAAGGCCCGGGGTGGTTTGGACTCACAGACAAATATTGGCTCACAGCCTTTGTCCCCGATCCCCATGCCCCGATTACTTCTTCTTATAAGGAGACGGGAACAGGCAATAATACGTTTATCACAGCTCAATATCAGAGAGATCCTCTCACATTAGCTCCGGGACAAACTATTGAAGTGACCGACTATTTTTTTGCAGGTGCTAAAATCCTTAACCTTCTTGATGGCTATGAAGAAACCATTGGGATGACACACTTTGACTTAGCCGTTGATTTTGGATGGTTCTATTTCCTTACAAAACCAATTTTCTATGCCCTTGAATTTTTGAAGGGCCTTCTTGGAAACTTTGGCCTTGCCATTCTAGGACTTACAGTCATTATCAAATTAATCTTTTTCCCTCTCGCCAATAAGTCTTATGAGTCCATGGCCAAAATGAAGGCTCTCCAGCCGGAAATTGAAAAAACGCGTGAGCGTTATAAGGAAGATCGGCTAAAGATGAATGAAAAGGTGATGGAGATTTATAAAAAGGAAAAGGTTAATCCTATGGCGGGTTGTCTTCCTATGATTATTCAAATTCCTGTGTTCTTTGCCTTATATAAAGTTCTCTTCGTGTCCATTGAAATGCGCCACGCCCCTTTCTATGGTTGGATCCATGATCTATCGGCGCCTGATCCAACAACTATTTTCAATCTGTTTGGATTAATCCCTTGGGATCCCCCCTCTTTCCTTATGCTTGGGGCATGGCCTATCATTATGGGAAGCACCATGTTTTTGCAGCAAAAGATGAGCCCCCCTCCCGCTGATCCAACGCAAGCTAAGATGTTTCTTGTTATGCCCTTTATTTTTACCTATATTCTTGCCAAATTCCCTGCAGGACTTGTCATTTACTGGGCATGGAATAACACCCTTTCAATCGCTCAACAATGGGTGATCATGAGGCGTGCGGAGAGGAAAAAGAAACGTCATGGACAAAGCGCCAACAAATAAGGAAGACTTTGTCCGCTGGCTCTTTGCACACCCCTGCACATTTATCACCAGTGTTGCAAAGCTAAGTGATCTTCCAGAGCCGGCTCTTTCTGAAATTGCTTTTGCAGGCCACTCCAATGTGGGCAAATCCAGTCTTATCAATGCTCTTTTCGGACGTAAGAGCTTGGCACGTGTTTCCCATACCCCAGGACGCACGCAATGCCTCAACTTCTTCCGTTTGGGAAAGTACTTTTATATCGTGGATATGCCAGGCTATGGCTATGCAGCTGTCTCTAAATCTAAGATCAAAGTCTGGACCCAACTCATCCATGATTATCTGAAAGGCCGCGTTTCGTTAAAACGTGTCTTCCTTCTCATCGATAGCCGCCATGGGTTAAAAACATCTGACTTGGCGGTTATGAAGGCGTTAGATAAGGCTGCTGTTTCTTATCAAATTGTGCTCACAAAAGCCGACAAATCGACTCAAGAACATCTAAAAAAATTAACCCAGAACCTTAAAGAGGCCTTAAAAAAACATCCTGCCGCCTTCCCCGAACTCCTTCTCACAAGCGCCCAAAAGGGCCAAGGATTGGATGAACTTCGTGAGACAATTGCGGAGTTGGTGGAGAGAAGGTACAAATGATGGTATGTTTTTAACGTTCTTAAATAACACTGTCTCCATTCATGCCATGTTCTCAGACCCCGCCGAAGTCTCCAGCACCCGTTAGAAACACCAGGTTTCTCCTGGCGCACAATGAACACAGATTCTAAGACTTGACAAAATACGATTTGAATACTTATATAAGGTACATATTAGATGTGGAAGTAGAATCTATATTATGTTTAATAAATTTTTGTTGATGAGTTGTTCTTTTCTTTTTCTTGTCTATGGCGCCAGGGCTATGGAAGCTGGGGAAGATAGAGATAGAGCTGGAGCTAGGGCCGCTGCTCCGGAAATTGACCCTCGGAGTGATTCATCTGCTGGAAAAAGAAAAAGAGAAGGAGCTGTATCAGAAGGGACTGGCCTATTCAGCGGTCTTCCCCTAGAAATTGTTGTTAATGGGATCATGGGATATCTTGATCCGCCCCGGATAATAATTCTTGGCCGGACTAATAAAGCTTTTTATAACCTCACGAATGATCCGTACGTATGGGGAACTGTGACTAGACGAGATAGTTGTTTAAGTGGGCTGCTAGCCGAAAACAATTGTACTAAGAAGGTGGTCATTAATGCATTTCTTATTCTTAATTTAATAAAAGAATCTTTTGTTTATACTGATGAAATTGCTAGTAGACTCTTTAACATATTCAGAAGTAACTTGGGACTCTCAGCGTTGAATGGAGACGCTTCTTATCAATATGCGCTCGGAAAAATCCTGCTAGAAGAGAAAGATAAAAAATTTGCCCCGGCAGTATTCCCTCCGGCAAAATTAATAGGGGCGTTTTTCTTACATTTGGCATCTGAACAAGGCCATATCCTGGCACAATACGAATTGGGAATGGCGTATGGGGATCCCAACTTTAAAATTAGAATGACCGACAGTGAAAAAAGAGACCAGGCCTTGTCTTTGTTTCTAAAAGCTGGGATTAATGCACCGAATGGAGATCCTACTGCACTAGGAATTGATGTACCAAAGGCTATTGAGAAATACTGTACGCATTGGGGTAGCGTATCACCACTATTCTACTACGATAAACCGTACAATCCGTACAAGCATCCGTCCAATCCGTACTATGATCCGGATGAAATAATTAATACTCGCGAAATGAAAGAAACAGTAACTCAAATCAAAGAAAGATATCAAAAAACAATGCTGGAGAGAATTACTTCCCCCGGTAGTACGCATTATATTAATTGTAGCAATCTGATCTCGTTTTGTGGAAAATTATTAGACGCATCAACATTCTTAGAAGAAATTGGGCCTGGATTTGCGATACCTGTTGAGTGCACGTATCTAGATTCCTCCACTCTCCCTCCTCTTCCTCCCATCCCTTCTTCACCACCACCACCGGTTGAACGTCGTCATATCCCTCTTTTAAGTCCAGATGCTCTTCTATCTGAACCAAACCGTATTTTCCCTCCAATTCTTCCATCTACAATCTATACTTGTCTTCCTCCAGTTGCTGATGAGCCTAAACCCGAAAAGAATAAATTCCCCAAAGACTATCAACCCAAGGATAGTTGGCAACGGGCAGTATTCGTTGGAGATGAACCACCATCTGCCGAAATTAAATGTCATCGTGTAGATGATCCTAGGCCCCATAATCCCCCCAAGATTTACCACTATTGGAATATAAACTTGGGTAAAAACAAAAATGTCGAAATATGTAATGATTTTATTAATAACATTAAAAGATCAGTAGATGTCCTCCTCAACGAACTCCCCAAAAGCATATCAACTCTTGAAGAGTTTTATCGAGGTATCCTTATTCATGAAGAACAGGCCATAGTTGGACGACGACTGATGTGTGAATCAGAAGAAGGAATGATAAAAGAAGCCTCGTTGAAGTTTGAAAAGTTAGCTAGTGCTATAAATGAAGAAATACGCCTTTTTGAAAGCGAAAAGTTAAAATTAGTTATGTGTGCTAAGCAAGTAAGTAAATTTCTAAAAAGTAACGCTGAAATACGTATGAAGGCATTCATGAGAGCATATCCCCAGCTATTCCCCCCCCGGTACCGTACCGCTAGCCCATTGGTGGGGGGCGCTGGAGGACGCTATTAACTCTTATCCGAAAAGTGACTGCGAATTAAGTTCAGGCTATGATATCTTTTACAGGGTTATGCGCAGTGACTCCCATAGCACTTCACTGTATCACTGGGACCCGCGATCAAATAATGAGATCTCATAGCGGTCATTGATTCATTCATGTTCTTAATAAAATCTTAACTTTTCTCAAAATTACTCTTGGTGTGAGCGCTGATATTAGCCGCACGAAAACTGCTCACTGAAAGGAAAGTGCATCATGAAAAAATTCTCTCTATTGGACTCCTTATCAGTGTTATGACCGCATGCGATAAGTTGTACGCTTGTGAATGTTATTGTCAATGTAGCAACGCTGATGGTAACTCAGAGACAAGCTTCGATTGGGGACCCGTAGACTCCTCTACGATATGTGAGCAGAAGTGTGCAAGTAGCTATCTTAAAGATTTTCTCTACTGTTTCCAGCAGAGCTGTTTGTAGGAATGGAGACTATAAAAAATGAAAACTCTTCTGTTTGCTATCATATTGAGTTTTATCGACATAGCTTGTGGTTTTGAGGGTTTATGGAATATGGCCAAAGGAGGGGAATAAGGACGATAATATTTCATTATCTATCTTTATCTTCTCTTACCCAGGGAAGGTCCTAAGCCACATTTTCCTTTGAGAGATCTGTGAGGGTTTGGGCAATGGAATCAACGACGTCTCGGGCAAAAGTCTCATCTTCTGCTTCAGCCATAATACGAATAAGGGCTTCTGTCCCTGAAGGGCGGACCAAGAGACGCCCCGTATTTTCAAGTTTTTTGCGAGCAAGCTCTATCGCCGTTTGTGCTTCGGCCAACTCTAAAAGAAGTGGAGACAATTTCACGTTTTTTAAGACTTGAGGCAGGGCTTTAAAAACATTTAACATTTTGCTTGCTTCTTGTTGTTTTAATTTCAGCACAAGAAGCACTTGGAGTGCCGTTAAAAGCCCATCCCCTGATGTCGCATAATCAGATAAAATAACGTGCCCTGAGGATTCTCCTCCTAAATTACAACCCGTATCACGCATAGCTTCTATTACATAGCGATCCCCTATGGGTGTGCGGATAAGATTTAGGCCGCGCAGATTTAAATAGCGCTCAAACCCCAAGTTCGACATATGAGTGGCTACAACACCTTTACCTTGTAGCAAGCCCTCGTCTTGCCAATAAGTTGCCATCAGAGCCATGATTTGATCGCCGTCCACGAGCGTGCCCTTTTCATCGGCAAAAACTACTCGATCCGCATCCCCATCAAAAGCAAGGCCAACATGGGCTTTTTCTTGGCGAACGGCCGCGCACATCTTTTGCGGCGCCGTAGCTCCACACGTATCATTAATGTTTTGACCATTGGGGAAAATAGCCAGAGGAATCACAGTCGCTCCTAGCTCTTTCAAGACAAGAGGTGCTGCTTTATAGGCAGCGCCGTTGGCGCAATCCACCACAATGCGGAGCCCATCAAACTGTGTATGGCGGGGTAAACTCCCTTTTACAAACTCCACGTATCTCCCAATGGCATCATCCAAATGGACCATTTGTCCCAAGGAGGGAGGAGCTGCCAAAACGAGAGGACCTTCAAGACGGTTTTCAATTTCTTTTTCAACCCCGTCGGAAAGCTTAAATCCATCGGGATCAAAAAGCTTAATGCCATTGTCTGAAAAAAGATTGTGAGAAGCTGAAATCATCACACCTAAGTCCGCACGCATGGAGCGCGTCAGCATCGCAACGGCAGGTGTAGGCATTGGGCCCACTGTTGCGACATCCATACCAACAGACACAAATCCTGATGCCAAGGCCGACTCCACCATATACCCTGAAAGGCGTGTATCTTTGCCGATCACAACCCTATGACGATGATTTCCGCGCATAAAATGAAGCCCAATGGCCTGACCAAGGCGTGCGAGCGTTTGAGGAGTCAAGGGCTCTCTATTGGCTTGTCCACGAATGCCATCTGTTCCAAAATATTTGCGCTCTATAGTCATCAAACTGTCATTTCTATTTCTTAGGTACAGATAACTTGATAATGATCATACCAAAAATTTCAATTGTTTTTAGCGCTATTCCATCACAATTTATTACACAACATCACCATCTTTTCCATTGCCCATTTTGGGAAGAGGTTTTAAAAATAAGAAAAACAGAAGAGTACGCTTCACGATGAAACTCCTGCTCCAAAACAAATCCTTTCATGCTTTCTTTTGGACCCAGTTTTTAGGAGCCTTTAATGATAATTTCTTCCGCAGCGCCTTTGTCACCCTCGTCACATATCACCTCATTGACTATAGTGACAAAGCCGTTGCCCTCTTTGTGTCGGCAGCCTTTGGCCTTTTTATGCTCCCAGCTTTTGTATTTTCTCCTCTCGCAGGTCAACTTGCCGATCGCTTTGATAAAACAATCCTTATCCGATGGGTCAAAATCTCAGAAGTCCTCATCGTGGGGGTTTCATCCTATGGGTTTATCACATCGAACCCCCTTTTCCTCTTAGTGACCCTTTTTTTCATGGGTGCTCATGCCGCTTTTTTCGGCCCGGTCAAATACAGCATTCTCCCAGATATTTTACCTCAAGAAGACATCCTCAATGGAAATGGATATGTGGAGGCTGGAACCTTTCTTGCGATCATGCTTGGCACCCTAAGCGGGGCTTTGATGCTTCATCTGAAGGTCCCTGCACTTTTTTTAAGCACTCAATTGTTGGCCATTGCTCTTCTGGGCCTATACGCCAGTTGGCGCATTCCAGCAATCAAACCCATGGCACCTCATCTTAAAATTCGTCTGTCATGGCTCAAGGAAATCCGTCATTTATCTCGTTATTCCCGCAAAGATCATCATGTTTTTCGGTCCATTATTTGTATTTCCTGGTTTTGGTTTATTGGCACGATTCTTTTGTCCGAACTTCCTCCCTTTGCCAGAGATGTGATTATTGTGGAAGAAAGCGTTTTTATTTTCCTTCTCTTGCTTTTTACAATTGGAATTGGAGTGGGGTCTCTAGTGTGCAACGTTATTTTCAAAGGAAATATCACTACAAAAGCAACTCCTCTCCTGGCTTTGGCGATGGCACCTCTTCTTTATGATCTATCTTGCTTTAAAACCCCTCTCCACACCATGCCTTTAGGACTTGTCTCATTTCTTCTTTCCCTGCAAGGATGGCGCCTCATTTTCGATATTCTCTCTCTTTCTTTTATGGGCGGCCTTTTCATTGTGCCTCTTTATGCCTTTATCCAAACCCATGTCCCTCCCGGCCAGCGTTCTCAGGTCATTGCCTTCAACAATATCATCAATGCAGGCTTTATGGTTTTTGCAAGCGCTGTTTCTTTCACTCTTTTAAGCCTTTATATCTCTATACCCACCTTAATTTTTCTCACAGTTTTTGGACAGCTGGCTATCACGCTGTATTCCATTCGCATCCTGCCCGATCCTCTTTTTAAGGAGCTGCTTTACAAGACCTTACGTTTCCTTTTTCGATTTGAAGTCCGTGGCCTTGAGAATTATAACAAGGCGGGTAGCCGCGTTATTTTGGTTGCGAACCATACCTCTTACTTAGATGCCCTATTGGTCGCTGTGGCCTTGCCTGAAAAGCCCCTTTTTGCCATCAATCTCTATACGGCACAAAAATGGTGGGTAAAGCCCTTCCTTGTTTTAGCAAAGGTTTTTCCTATTGATCCTCTTCATCCCTATGGATTAAGAGATGTGATTGAGGAGGCCAAAAAAGGGCATAAAGTTATTATCTTCCCTGAAGGACGGTTAACCTTAACGGGGAGCCTCATGAAAATTTATGAGGGCCCAGGGATGGTAGCCGAAAAGGCAGAGGCGACTTTATTGCCCATTCGCATTGAAGGCGCACAATATACTTTCTTCTCGCTTCTGAAGGGCCAACTCCGCAGACGCCTTTTTCCCAAAATTTCTTTAACCCTCCTTCCCCCTCAAACCCTGCATGTCCCTCTCAAAATCAAGGGCCGCGCCCGAAGGCATGCCTTAAGCGAAAAGCTCTATGACATCATGAGCACCATGATTTTCAAAACAAGTCCCATAGAAACACCCCTTTTCAAAGGCCTCATTGACGCAAGCTACACCTATGGCTTTCGCACACCGATTCTGGAGGATGCGAGCCGCACTGTCCTAAGCTACGGAAACCTCTTGTCAAAATCCTTTGCGTTGGGGCGCCTTATAACCCGCAAAACCCCTGGAACAGAGCCCATAGGGCTTCTCCTCCCCAATACCCATGGATTAATTATAAGCTTTTGGGCTCTTCAATCTGTGGGACGTCTGCCGGCTCTCCTGAATTATACGGGTGGACCTGCAGCCCTTCTCACCGCGTGTCAACTCGCCTCCATCAACCATATCTATACCTCAGCGCAATTTATTGAAAAAGCTCATCTCGAGGAGGCCGTCCGTCTTTTAAAGGTGGCTAAAATCCACATTCATTTCCTTGAAAGGGAAGCAAAAAAAATACGCCTGAGTGATAAGCTCTGGGGGCTTTATGGAAGGTTTTTCCCCTACAAGGTTTATCAAAACCCTCCTCTTCCCTCAGACCCTGCAGTCATTCTCTTTACGTCAGGATCTGAAGGCACCCCCAAGGGCGTTGTCCTCACGCATTCCAACCTTCAGGCAAATCGTTATCAATTAGCCTCTGTCGTTGATTTTAATCCCAAAGATATAGTTCTAAACGTCCTGCCACTTTTCCATGCCTTTGGTCTCACAGCAGGGATGCTGCTGCCGCTCCTTTCGGGAATCCATACTTTTCACTATATCTCTCCCCTGCACTACCGGGTGGTTGCTGAACTTATCTATGATAAGAATGCCACGATTTTGTTTGGGACTGACTCCTTCTTAAATGGGTATGGCCGCATGGCTCATGTGTATGACTTTCACTCCCTGCGCTATGTTTTTGCAGGGGCAGAGAAGTTAAAGCCAGAGACACAACACCTTTGGTTTGACAAATTTGGGTTACGCATTTTTGAGGGCTATGGCACGACAGAAACAAGCCCCGTGCTTGCAGTCAATACGCCCATGCATTTCAAACCCGGAACCGTCGGACGTTTTTTACCAGGCATAGAGCATAAATTAAAGCCCGCTGAAGGCATCACAAAAGGAGGCCGCCTGTGGATCAAAGGTCCCAATGTGATGAAGGGCTATCTCTTAACTACCTCTGCAGGACAGCTAATCCCGCCACCAGGAGGTTGGTACGATACAGGCGATATTGCTGAGATCGACGAGGATGGCTATGTGCTTCTTTTAGGCCGCGCGAAGCGCTTTGCTAAGGTGGGGGGCGAGATGATCTCTTTATCCTTTGTTGAAGAAGCAATTTCCCAGCTCTGGCCCAATCATCTGCATGCGATTCTTGCAAAAACCCATCCCATAAAAGGAGAACAATTAGTCCTTTTTACAACTTACTCCAAAGCCGATCGATCTGCCCTTATTTCCTTCTGGAAAGCTCAAGGATACGCGGAACTCTCTTTGCCGAGGATTATTCATAAAATGGTCACTCTCCCCCTCCTAGGCTCGGGAAAAGTGGATTATCGGGCATTAGAGGTTAAGGCTTAACCTCAAAAGAAATTTTGCGATTCACAGCATGTGCATAGCGGTGCAGGGTTTGAAGGCTAGGAAAATGCATACCACTTTCCAAACGAGCTACTTGTGATTGTGAAGTGTGCATTTTTTGTGCAACATCAGTTTGGCTTATTCTTGCAGCAATCCGCGCCTTAATAAGAGAACGCGCAATTTCAAACTCTGCTTTATGTTCTTCATACTCTTTAACCACTTGAGGATCTGCGAGAAGCTTTTTATGAACACTTTCATACTTAATCATAATAAAATCTCCTTTAGTCTCTTTCTAGCTATTTCCAGCGCTTTTCGAGGCGTTGTCTGCGTTTTTTTAATAAAGTCCTTTTTAAAAAGACTTAGTTTCTACTGTGGCGGTTGTTTTAAAAAAATCTTTTGTGTAGTCAATGGCTTTCTGTTCATCAAATCCTTTACATGTATAAATCACGATTGAAAAAAATTTATGAGAACTCCATATATACGCCGCGATGCCAGAATCGATCAAAGGAACAAAAGCATCAAATCCTTGATTTTCTTTTTCCCCCATCCCACTTGAAGGCGAGAAAATAATAGGGTCACTATAAATTCTTAAATTCAGGCTTTTCGCAAGCTCTCTTAAATAAGCGTCTATTTTTCCCTGCGTAACCTCTATGGTATAAAAACCTTCGATAAGTAAGCGTTGACGAAATATGTTGGGAGCCAGGTTTTTCATCTTGTGTTTCCTTTCCGTACCAGCAATGAAAGTTGTATCCTTAAAAAATAATTTGACATTTCTTACTGAAGATATTATTTAAAAAAACAATGATGCAAGTGTAACATGGTATGTTATTAATATGAAAAAGACAATATATTTTATATCTCTATTGTTCTTAAGCTCCTCTCTTTATGCAATGGGAGAGGGAGAGGAAGAAAAAAGCAAAGGCGCTCTAACGATTCCACCGCCTCCTGCTGCTCTATCTCTTTCCTCTCAAAAGATTGATTGGGAAATCAAGTGGAAAACATTGGAAAATTATATATATGAAGGGTTACAAAAAGCCAAATCTAAAAAAGGACTCCCACTGATTGAGCAGAATCAGATAGAAAGCCTCATAGGAAAATTTTCTAACCAATTTAACGCATTTTTCTCTTCAAACTCTATCCCTAAGAAAACCGTGAAGAGTATGAAAAGTCTAAAAGAAGATTTGCTTCCCGGTTTTTTTGCCTTTTTATCCTTTATGCTTGATGCACACAGAGGATACCTTATTAGTTTATCTAGCTCGAGTTCTTCTAGCTCGAGCTCTTCTGTCGATTCGCTTGCTCAAGATGTTGTTTTAAGTTGTGATATTGCCGCAACGGAAGAAGAGCGCCGTCCTAGTTTGGAGCAATTTCAAAAAGTTAGAAAAATAATCTCTTTAACCTTAAAAGAGTTTAATTTCATTAAAGAAGGGTCTTCTCTCGGACTTATTGAGTTAAAAGATAACCCTAAGGATTGCATCGGATATTATTGTGATTCGGAGAGAGGGCATATTCTTTTTCCCGTAACAAAAAACAAGCGACCTCAAATTATTTTTACTCCCTTGGATGGATTTGATGAGGAACATCAAAGAGCTTTTGTCCTTATGCCTGACCTTGAGTTTATTCGTGACACAGGCTTTGTCATTGAAAGGCTTCCTCAAAAAATTATAAAAATAAAAGGATATCATGGAAAAAACTCGCTCTTTCCTTTTACAACCTATAGGACAACCGCTCGTTCTTCTGAAGATGAAGATTCTCCCTTTTATCCGATATTAAAAGAGATTTGGCAGGATGTAAAAAGTTTAGAAAATAATGAGGCTATTTTTATCCCCATCCCTGAAACACAACAGGAGAAGGATATAGTAGAGCTTCTTCTTATTGAGGATTTAATAGCAGAGGCAAAAGCTGCTCCTCAACAAGGGGAAAAAATTAAAGAAGTTGAAGAAGAGGAAAAAACCCTAGTAACAGAAGCAACTTCTCAACAAGGAGGAACAATTAAAGAAGTTGAAGAAGAGGAAGAAGAAGAGGAAGAGGAAAAAGTCTTAGTAACAAAAAAAGCTCCTCTCCTTTTGAAGGATGATGCGGAATTGGAATTATATGCAGCTAAGCTTGAAGAAAAGGTCCTTACGGAGTACGAACAACAAATGCGAAAAGAACAAGAAGAAATAAGCTCTCGTGTTGCTTCAGGAGCTGATTTAAAACCAATAAAAACAAAGAAAGGAAAGAAAACATCAAAAAGCAAATCTGTTCCAAAAGAACAAAAAGTTGACCCTAAAGAGAAGAAACGTCAAATACTTGGAGAACTTAAAGTTACAGGGCGAAAAAAATTTGGAGATGTTTTAAAAATTTTAAAGTCTGTTGCACAAAAAGATCCATCGATTATTCAATCTGTGACAGTGAAGGGTAGCCATATCAGTATCCATGGAGCGACAGGTGTAGGCACTGTTGTAAGGCCTCATGGAGGGAAAGATGATATTGCCCCTCGTATTGTAAACAAGATACTGACTAGGCTTTTAGGAATCGATGAGTAAAGAAAACTATGGGCCAAAGAGGATACTGCTCATAAGAAAACTCCCCCCTTCTTACTGAGAAATTCACCGTATTAAAACAATTGTAATTTAGCATGGGGATCTTGCGCTTTTTTTACATCTTCTGAAGGAAACATTTCTTTATGTAAACGGGCTGAATCATAAATATGGGCAAAAAAAACTAAATTCCCTATTTTCCTTGCGAAGTGCCTATATCCACTTGGCTTTCCGGTGGCAGGATTATGGTTTGTAATGTTTTCTCCTATGAGAGCACCATAGGAATTTTCTTTGGCTTCTTTGAAGATAATTTGATTAATTAACTTTCCATCAGGTGTTGTCCAGCCCATTATATTATGGCCAACCAATCCAGGATACTTACAAGAAGACAGCAAAACTCCCTCTGTCGTTGCAATATTAATTCCTTCGTATCCATAAGCATATTTTTTACAGAACGCACCCTTGGGGTCACTGAATGCTTTTAAAGAATCTGTGAGACCGTTGTGCATATAAAAATCAATAGCATTTTCAACAAGGTTGATGGCTTCTTTTTCCTTTATCGCGATGGAATCAATAAGTTTTCTTTCAAGGTCAGAAGCTGCCTGAGAAGAGGGAACTATCAAAATTAATCCCATGGCTATAATAAAGGATAAATGTAATAATTTCATCAACGCCTCCCTATAATTTTCTAAAAAAGTTTATCATAAGGAGCAAGCTAATTACAACAACCAAAATCCTTCATGTCAGGTACTCTTTTAATTAGCACTCCCCCTTTTATTTGTATCCTATTTACTTGCTGTCGCAGTCTTACTACTTGTCTCAGTGGCCCACTTCTGGGAGCAAGTTACATAATAAGCACGCGTCTCCGCACTCACTGGAATGTCGATCCAACAGCAATTTGTATTATTTGTGACTGATACTGCTGTGTTTTCTGAGTTACTATAAACTTCTTTGCATGCCGCAGTTGCCCATCCATTTGTCATAACTTGATCATGTGTGGGCGTAGTATCAATATAACATTTACTATAACAATCCCCGTCTGAATTCCCTTTGATACTCGTACAACCACTATAGCAGGTTTGATCTAGTTCTCCTGTCACTGCTACTTCAAGGCACGCAGGACCTTCTGTGGCTTTATTCATTTTCCAGCATTCAGCTTTGTTAGTAGGTGGATTCCACGAGAAGGAAATTGCTTGCTCCGAGAGAAATAACAGAAAGAGCACAGAGTGTAATATTGTCTCTATAGATAGTAATTGATTGGCTTTCATTATAATGCCTCATTTCTTTTTATTAATAGAGTTATTCTCGAAATTTGGTGAGAGATATAATTATCAATACGTCATTTCATACTGTGAAAGATTGTGCAACAAATTTTCTGTAAATGCAACTCCCGTTCAAGAAGCTAAAATCTGAGTAAATTACACGGTAAACGCATCTAAATTGAAGCATAGCCTATCATACACTGCGTCATCCTTGGCAAGCAGTCCTTTTTTCTCGAAGAGAAACATTAGGAATGCTTGGCCGAGGATCTTTGGCCAATGGATCCTCGGGCCAAGAAAGCCTAAGCCTCTGCTACGCAGAGGCAAGACTTTCTTGCCCAAGGATGACCGCCCGCGATTTTACCAATGAGGGCAACCAATTTAGATGTGTTTACCGTGAGTAATTAACTAAATTTTTACAAAAAAATGTTATTCTCTTATAATCTGATGTTTATAAAGAAAGTGAACAATGAGCGGACAAGGCCTAATTCAATTTATATTAGAGAGAATAATTGAAACACCAACGTGGGTGTGGTTTGTATTTGTCTATCTTTTATTTACGGGAATTAAGAACATTAAAACCAGAGACGTTTACATGCCGCAACTTCTTATACTCCCGCTTATCCTCATTGGCATTACATTATATTCGAATGTAAGTGTTTTGAGTTGGGCTACTTACACCATAGTGCTAGGTATAACTACTTTTCTTTTCTTTAAATTTCCAGTTGGGCAAAAATTTGAAGTTGCCGAAGGTAGGCTTCGAATCAAACTCTTCGGTACTTATTCTACCCTGGTAATTTTGATGTCCTTTTTTATCGTCAAATATTTTTATGGTTACATGTATGCTCACAACAACGATTTATATCAAAAATTAGCAATTTTCGAAGTTATTATCAGCGGTATATTTTCAGGATATTTCCTAGGCAAGGCGCTATGTTATTATAAAACCATTTCAAAACTCAAGTAGAGAGTTTTGTCTAAGTAAGCGGGGCAGGGTTTCCATTACTGAAGGGTAGAGTTTTCCATCAGGGACATAAGAGATCTACCGATAGGTCTAGTCTTTTTATCATAAATTAGAATTGCACTCCTCTCTGAGCTGTGAAATATAGAAGAGAGAGAATATTATCGTGTGAGGAGTCAGTCTATGGAAAAGAAAAAAGCCCTTGAAGCCGCCTTAGGTCAAATCGAAAAAGCATTTGGTAAAGGTTCAGTTATGCGGCTAGGTCAACGAGATGTAGTCGCAGATGTTTCTTCCGTTTCCTCAGGGTCTCTAGGCCTGGATATCGCTTTGGGAATTGGAGGGCTGCCGAAGGGTCGTATTGTTGAAATCTATGGCCCTGAAAGCTCGGGAAAAACGACCCTCGCTCTTCATGCGGTAGCCGAAGCACAAAAGGCTGGAGGGACATGCGCTTTTGTGGATGCGGAGCACGCCCTCGATCCCGTTTATGCGCGGAAGCTTGGTGTTGATACGGATAACCTCATTATTTCTCAACCTGATGCAGGGGAACAAGCCCTTGAAATTACTGACACCCTTGTACGCTCAGGTGCTATTGATGTTTTGGTCATTGATAGCGTTGCAGCCCTTGTCCCCAGGGCAGAATTGGAAGGAGAGATGGGAGATACCCACGTCGGTCTTCAAGCCCGTCTGATGAGTCAAGCATTACGGAAACTCACGGGATCCGTTTCTAAAACTAATTGTATGGTCATCTTCATTAACCAAATTCGCCACAAAATTGGTATTATGTTTGGCAATCCTGAGACCACAACGGGTGGAAATGCTCTTAAGTTTTATGCTTCCATTCGTTTGGATATTCGCCGCATCGGATCCTTAAAGGATCGGGACGAAGTGATAGGAAATCAAACGCGCGTTAAGGTTGTGAAGAACAAGCTCGCACCCCCCTTCAAAGTGGTTGAATTTGACATCATGTATGGAGAAGGCATTTCCAAAACTGGAGAGCTTATTGATCTGGGTGTTAAGGCCAACCTTATTGAAAAATCTGGCTCCTGGTATTCCTACAAAGATCAGCGCATCGGTCAGGGACGTGAAAATACTCGCCTGTATTTAAAGGAAAATCCTGCGGTTGCTGTAGAACTTGAGGCGGCCATTCGGGGAAACATAGGTGTGGTGAGTCAAACCCTTGCCTTTCCTGAAACCGTTGAGGATGATGCGGCTTAAAAAACGCAAAGGGTACATCACACCATGCAGACTACCGCAGATATTCGGTCATTTTTCTTAGAGTATTTCCAAAATCGAGGGCACACGGTTGTGCCTTCAAGCTCCTTGATTCCTCACAACGATCCGACCCTTCTCTTTACTAATGCAGGCATGGTTCAGTTTAAGAATGTATTCACGGGCCAAGAAACTCTTGATTTCACAAAGGCAGCCTCTTCCCAAAAGTGCCTCCGCGCGGGTGGGAAGCATAATGACCTTGAGAATGTGGGGCATACAGCGCGCCATCACACTTTCTTTGAAATGCTCGGTAACTTTTCCTTTGGGGATTATTTTAAGGAAGAAGCGATAGAGCTTGCCTGGACATTAATTACAAAGGAATGGGGCCTCGACCCCGAAAAGCTCACGATAACAGTGTACAGCGAGGATAAGGAATCTGCAAAACTTTGGCAGAAAGTTGCAGGGCTTCCCAACCATAAAATCATCCCTATCGCGGAAAAAGAGGAAAACTTTTGGTCCATGGGCGATGTAGGACCTTGTGGGCCATGTACAGAGATTTTCTATGATCATGGAGACTCAATTCCAGGAGGCCCTCCGGGAAGTCCTGAGGCAGAGGGGGATCGGTTTGTTGAGATCTGGAACCTGGTTTTCATGCAATACGAAAAATTGCCCTCTGGGGAGATGGTGCCTCTTCCAAAGCCTTCTGTGGACACAGGTATGGGAATTGAGCGTATTGCAGCCGTTCTTCAAGGCGTCCATGATAACTTTGAGACAGATATCTTTAAAGCCATCATTGAGGCCTCTGAGGAACTCACAAAAACAAAGGCCGTTGGTAAGGCACGGGACTCCCATCGCGTGATTGCGGATCACCTGCGATCCAATTGTTTTCTGATGGCCGATGGTATCCTTCCCAGCAATGAAGGACGAGGCTATGTGTTGCGGCGCATTATGAGGCGGGCCATGCGCCATGTGCACCTTTTGGGCTATAAAGATGCCCTTATGGCAAAGCTGGTACCTACCCTGGTTGAGAAAATGGGGCGGGCCTATCCAGAGCTTGAGAGAGCCACGCCTCTGATCGTTGAAACCTTAAACTTAGAAGAAAATCGTTTTCGTCAAACCCTCGACAAGGGACTCAAGCTTTTGACTGAGGAATCACAAAGGGTGCAAAAAATACTCCCTGGTGAGATAGCCTTTAAATTATATGATACCTATGGTTTTCCTTTAGATCTCACTCAAGACGTATTGCGGGCGGAGGGCAAAGCCGTTGACCTCACCTCCTTTACGAAAGCCATGGAAAAGCAAAAGGCAGCTGCGCGTGCGGCTTGGGAAGGCTCGGGCGAAAGCAAGACGGATACAATTTGGTTTGGACTTCGCGATCAACTGGGCGTCCCCGAATTTTTAGGCTATAAAACCACCTCCGGCGAAGGACTTATTACAAGTCTCCTTATTGAGGGGACAAGTGTTGGTGAGGTTAAGAAGGGGGATAAAATCGCCATCTTAACTAATCAAACGCCCTTTTATGGAGAATCAGGTGGTCAGGTGGGCGATACGGGGGAGATTACCTCAGCAAGCGGAAAAATTCTTATTGAGGACACACAACGAAAACTGAAAGATCTTATTGTTCATATGGGTCGTGTTGTTGAGAGTTCCTTTAAAGTAGGAGATGAAGTTCATTTAAAAGTGGATAGCGAAAGGCGCACGCTCTTAAGGGCAAATCATTCAGCAACCCATCTTCTTCATCGGGCGTTGCGCAAAAATTTAGGGGCTCATGTCATTCAAAAAGGCTCCCTCGTAGCCCCTGACAGGCTACGCTTTGATTTCAGTCACCCCAAAGCTCTTTCTCTCAAGGAAATTGAAATTGTTGAACGGGAAGTTAATGATCAGGTGCGTCAAAATACAGCTGTTACCGTTCGTTTAATGACACCCGACGAAGCCACCAAGGAAGGGGCGTTGGCCCTCTTTGGCGAGAAATATGGAGATGAGGTGCGTGTCGTTGCTATGGGTGAGGAAATCCTTGAGCCTTATTCTGTAGAGCTTTGTGGGGGCACGCATGTTGAGCGAACCGGCGATATTGGTTTTTTTAAAATCATTTCAGAGACAGGTATTGCTGCAGGTATAAGACGCATTGAGGCCCTCACAGGACGTCTGGCCGAGGATTTTGCAAATGCCCAGCAAAAGAGCGTTCAACGTCTTGCAGATCAGCTTAAGGTATCTCCTCATGCCATTGTGGAAAAAGTAGGGCAACTCTTTGAAGAGCGTAAAGCCTTGGAGCGAGAGGTTCAAAGCCTTCGCCAACGCCTTGCCAAAACCGGTGAAAAAGGAGAGGCTCAAAAGCCAGAGATGATCAATGGCATTCCCTTTTTTAAACGGCATTTAAAGGGAATCCCGCCTCAAGACCTTAAACCCATTGTCGATGAGTTAAAGGCGGAATATAAGTGCGGAATTTTCGCCATTATTGGAGAAAATGAAGGCAAGGTTTCCCTTGTAATTGGGGTAAGCCCTGACCTTCTGCCGCGCTTTAATGCTGTTGAATTAATTCGGAAAGTTGTGCCAGCTATTGGCGGAAAAGGCGGCGGAGGCCGTCCTGACCTTGCCCAAGCTGGGGGTACCAATGCGGATGGAATTAAGGCTCTCTTCGAAGCCCTTCAGCAGGAGATGTTGCGAATCGTTTAACGGACGTGTGTGTCCTCTACTTCCTCCACTTTTAAGCCGCTTAGACGACCTATAATCGTAACCCCTTTTCTTATTTTTATTGTTTCAAGTTTATCACATCTTGTGATATCGAGGAATTTAAGCTTTGGTAAAAGAGAAAGGCCTGTAATGCTCGTAATGTTAGTCTCCGATAAGTCGAGTTCTTCCAAATTCTTGTTTTCTGCTGAAAAGGTTAAGGAGGTGAGGCCTGATGTATCTGAAACACTTAATCTCTTTAATGCCAAAAGATGTTCAAGGCCTGTAATACTCTTAACTCCAGAGTAACTCAAATTGAGTTCTTCCAAATTCTTGTTTTCTGCTGAAAAGGTTAAGGATGTGAGTTTTTGTGTCCCCCTAGCATATAATCCCCTTAATGCTGAAAGGTGTTCAAGGCCTGTAATACTTTCAACTCCAGAGTAATTCAAATTGAGTTCTTCTAAATTTTTATTTTCTGCCGAGAAGGTTAAGGATGTGAGGCTTAGTATGCTTGAGGCATCTAACCTCTTTAATGCCAAAAGATGTTCAAGGCCTGTAATACTCGTAATTTTAGTCCCCCCTAAGTAGAGTTCTTCCAAATTCTTGTTTTCTGCTGAAAAGGTTAAGGAGGTGAGGTCTGTGCTTGAGACATCTAACCTCTTTAATGCCAAAAGATGTTCAAGGCCTGTAATACTCGTAATTTTAGTCCCCCCTAAGTAGAGTTCTTCCAAATTCTTGTTTTCTGCTGAAAAGGTTAAGGAGGTGAGTTTTTGTGCATCCTTAGCACCTAATCTCTTTAATGCTGGAAGGTGTTCAAGGCCTGTAATGCTCGTAATTTTAGACCTTTGTAAGTAGAGTTCTTCCAAATTCTTATTGTCTGCTAAAAAGGTTAAGGATGTGAGGTCTGTGCTTGAGACATATAACCTCTTTAATGCCAAAAGATGTTCAAGGCCTGTAATACTCGTAATTTTAGTCCCCCCTAAGTAGAGTTCTTCCAAATTCTTGTTTTCTGCTGAAAAGGTTAAAGATGTGAGGCCTGGTGTGTTTGAGGCATCTAACTTCCTTAATGCTGAAAGTCGTTCAAGGCCTATAATGCTCGTAATTTTAATCCCCCCTAAGTAGAGTTCTTCCAAATTCTTGTTTTCCGCTGAAAAAGTTAATGACAAGCTTTTGTCTGAATCGAGGCATATTAACCTCTTTAGTCCAGGGAAATGTTGTAATAAGTCCTCAAAAGTTTCTACGGTGCTTGTTTCTTTCATATAGAGTGCCTCAGTATGTTGAAAGAGTATTTCCTGTAGATCCTCGTTTGGGTTTTCTTTAAAGTTCTTAAAAAGTTTGCTCAGTAATCTTGTGTAGTTTTCTACAATGACATTGTCTTCCCAAGAAAGAGAAGAAAGAACGTTTTTAAGCATTAAAGAAAGCCTATCTCTCAGTAATTCTGTATAGTTTTCTACAGTGGCAACGTCCCTCCAGGAAAGAAAAGAGAGAACGTTTTTAAGCATTAAAGAAAGCCTATCTCTCAGGGATACTTCACCTTTTTCACCTATCATGACTTTCCATTGAGAAGCGAGAGTCTCAATAAAGTCGAGCTTTGAATCATTGTCAGCTAAGGCATGATTATAGAGTTTATAAAGAGGAACTGTTATAGAAGGACTAAAATCCTGTGACAAAAGGTAGAGTGTTTCTTCTGCTGTGTGCCCTTTAACCATTGTAGGATGTTTAGAATCTAGATCCTCTGTTATTTTTCCAACTTTAATATTTGTGAGCTCAGAATGACCAGGCTTCATTTCAATATCAAAAGAATAAGGAGAAAAATCTTTAGAAAATTGTCCTGTAATAGAAATCCCGCTGAACAAATCTGGTTCGTTTTGCTTTGTTGTTTCAGACTCTATTTTGGAAAAATCTATTTTAATTTCAGATGAAGGACTGAGAAAATTAAATAGCTCTTCAAAAGCTTTCTTAAGCCTTTCCTTTTGTTCTTCTATCTTCTCCCCTTCTTTTGGAAAAGGAGTGAGCTCAAGGGAAAAAATATGTTGAAAGGCTCGTAAAAGATTAAAATATCCTGTCTCAAGCTCGTACTTGCTATCGTGTACATATCGAACCACTGGGTTGGTTTTGTCTTCATTTAAATCTCCAATAACCCGGTTCCATGAGGAACGTATGTCAATATCTCCTGCATTGGCAAGACCAGGAGATTGCTGCTCATAAAACTCGATAAAATTCTGAATACGTTTAAATTGTGGAGTGGCCTCCTTATACTTTTCTTGAGCGGCTTTAATAGTTGTTAAATCAAATGCTCGTGTTTCAGGATTAAAAAGAATGAGATTAGCAAGGTGGCGAGCTGTAATTTCGCCACAATCTGCAAAAGTTTTTTTCTCATCAAAGGTATTTGTTGCTCGGTTATATACTTTACACGTTCCATTGCTTAAAGGAGTAACACCCTCGTGATAAGGAGTAGGAGAGTAAAAAATATCTCGAATGCCAAGAGTAAAAATGTCATCTAGGTCATAGGCATCGGTTTTTTGGGTGGTGTTTTCAACATCTTTTGCCGTTAGAAGATCTTCTCCCTTTGAAAAGGTAACATTTTCATCGATCATTGTTTCCGGAAGGGCTTTAATTAAAGTTTGAATATCCTCTTGCTTATCAAACTTATAAGCAAAGAAAGCTTCAATGATTTGCTCTGTTGTATATTTTGGAAAAAGGGATTTTCCTCCCTCTTCTTGAATAGAGTCTTGAATGGATTTAAGGAGGGGTTTCACCGTTTGGGTTCTGAGGTTACTTTTAATTGTACTTTTCTTTTTATCTGGGAGGGTAAGGACACCAAGAATGGATTCCGCAACAGTATCTATCTTAGGATTTTCACCTATTCTTACATCATCAGTAAATTGAAGAAGAATCGCAATGACATTAGGATTTTTTACATATCGTCCTAGGTTTGTATTAGCTCCGCTATCAGTTGTCAAAGTTCCTCCTGTGGAAGGAAAGAGAATTTGCACAATCTTCCACAAGGGATCAGTTGAAGTATCCTTATGATAGGCACGCTGGCCTTCGGTATCAAATCCAGGTGTAAAGGGGCCAAAGAAACGGATATTTTCAATCAGACCCGTTTCTAAAGCCGCCATACCTAAGGTAGGAGAATAAGCTTCTTTCCCCTTTCTAAAATGACGGGTGACGTTTTTAAAGGCTGTAGGAGGCAGTTTTGCCATGGCTGTTGATGAAATCATCAAAAAAGCAAGAGCAATAGGAGCAAGAAAACGTCCCGTGCTTTGTTTAACAGTTTTTATAAAACGTCTATAAACCATAGTTGGGCTCCACTATTATGTTATTTATATGTATTATACAATAGGTATATTAAAAAATTACAAATAAAATAAATTATTTTTAGAAGTTCTTCTTATTATTACAAATTTCCTTAAGCTGACTCAAGTTCCATCCAGGATTGAGAGATAAGATAACTCGCATTCAATATAATTTTGCAAAACGAGTGCATAATTTTTCAAAGAAGAGAGAGACGTTCATTAAGAAAATGTAAGAATGTTAGAACCCGTCTTCAAAGTTTTAGATAAATGTGATATGGTTGCTTGGATGGGAGGTGCATATGAGCTATCCGAGCGATTTAAAAGACAGCGAATGGGCCATAGTGAAGGACCATTTTACTTATGGCAATTATGGAAAGAATGGAAAACATGAAAAAAGGGAACTCCTGAACGCGGTTTTTTATGTTGTAAAGACGGGGTGTCAGTGGAGACAATTGCCAAAAGATTTTCCACCCTGGAAAACAGTCTATAGCTTTTTTAGGCGTGCTAAGTCCAAGGGCATTTGGGAAAAAATGATGGGAGATCTTGTTAAAAAGAGTAGATTAAAGATGGGGAGAAAACCTGATCCAACTTACAGTCTTATTGATAGCCAAAGTGTAAAAACGACAGATGTAGCAGAAAACCGTGGTATTGATGGGGGGAAAAAAGGTAAAAGGTCGTAAGCGCCATATTGTTACGGATACGGCAGGTCATCTCCTCCATATCAAAGTTCATGAGGCCAATACTCACGATACCGTTGGCGGCTGTCTTGTATTTCAAAAAGCCTTAGAGAAAAATACCCAACTTTGAAAGGGGTCTGTGCAGATGCCGGATATAGGAAAACAATGGAGGAGTTTGTGGAGAAAGTCCTTAAGAAGACCATTGAAATCTCAGAGAGAATTACAGAAAAGTGGACAATTCTTCCTAAAAGGTGGGTTGTTGAAAGGACATTCTCTTGGCTAAATGGCTATAGAAGACTTGCTAAAGATTTTGAAATCTCGGTCTCTTCCGCCGAAAACTACGTGATGATCGCCCATTCTATGTTGCTTCTTAAACGATTAGTAAAACTTTGAAGACGGGTTCTTAGAAAATGGAAAACCAACGAGCCGCTTTACTTATAAAAGAGCTTATTCCATTTTTCTCAATACCTGTTTCTGACAACACTGAAGGTCGAGAGTCTTCTTCTCTCCGAATATTTCTTTCTGTAGCTTCTTCTTGACGACTTCGCTTTCTAGATTCGCTGGGCAAGGTCTGCAATACTTCTTGACCATATAAATCCATTTCTTGCAAAAATTCTGCTTTTCTTAAGGCTTGCTTAAGGTTCAAGGGTTCTCTTCTATATTTTTCCTCCGCTAAGGAGGATAAAGCCTCTAAGACACTTGAATCTTGCTTTCCTAAGCCTTCTCTTAAAACCTGCGCCATAACATTAGGCAACTTAACCGTATCTAATGATCTAATCTCGTTTGTATCCAATGAAGATGGTTCTGCCGGTTTCCTTTCCCAGAATGTATCATAGATCCACTTCATCCAGCTGCCCTGCTCTTGACCTTGGGAAGGGTTTTTTAAGGAAGAGTTTGATGAAACTTGAGCTGATATTGCCTCTGTTTCAGGGGCTTCCTCGTTCAATCCAAGGCTCCAACGAATCGTGTTATGGGTGGCCTGGACGCAACCCCACGCCCAACTTCCCCAGCTTTGACTTTCTTGAGGGTTAGGCAAAGAAGACACGACAGGAAAGGCTTGTGCTTTTTCAGCAGGTTCTTCCGAGGAAAATTCCTCAAAATTTTGAACTGCCTTATTAAAAGACTTTGTATCCGTAAATTCTGTGTAAAGAGGGAGCTTTTGAACACCTGAAACTCTGCTCATTTCATTTTCAAAAAACTTTACCCTTTCAGCAATCCCTGGAGCCTGCCCTGCAGATACTAAAGAAACACTTGAAAGTATTATTGAGGACGTAAGATAAACCGTTTTCATAAGCACACCTCTCTCAGAACCATAAACACCATAAATATACTTCATACTTACTTCATATCTTATAATTTATAAGCTTGTCAAGTAATTTTCGTCAAGTAATTTATCGCAAAACGATTTATATCAAAACTGGGGTGGCAAATGTGTGGCTGGGGCGGTAGGATTCGAACCTACGCGTGGCGGTACCAAAAACCGCTGCCTTACCGCTTGGCTACGCCCCAAGGAAACTCGCCTGTAACATAAAAATTATTCCTAACAATTGCAACTGTTAGTTGAATTACAAAAAAGAATCTTTTTCAAAATTGACCTTTATTTTTTGGGAGGCTATTCTCTTTTCTTTAAAATGAGGTTCTTCCAATGAAAAACAAAATGACGTTCAATTTTTTATCTCTGGGATTATGTTTGTTCCTTTTCGTTGGCTGTGGAGAAAAAAAAGTGGAAAGCGATAAAGAGGCTTTAGTTGTTATTACTTCGCCCGATAACCCTCCCTTTGAATTTAAAGATACAGCCAAAGGCGGAGACAAAGTGATTGGTTTTGACATGGATGTAATCCAAAAGCTAAGTGAGTATTTAGGGCGACCTATTCAGATTGTTGAAGCTGATTTTGCTTCTCTCATTCCCTCCCTTCAATCAGGGCGGGCAGACATGGCCATTTCTGAATTAGCTCCCACTGAAGAAAGACGGAAAAGCGTTGATTTTTCTAATCCTTACTATTCCAACACATCCGCTCTTATTGTGCCACAAAATTCCTCAATTACATCTGAAAACGACCTTCAGGGGCAGAAATTAGGCGTTCAGTTGGGAAGCACTAATGAAATAACAGGACGCAAGCTTGCAGAAAAGATTCCTCATATCACACTTCTATCCTTAAGTAAGGTAGGCAATCTGGTACAAGAACTTAAAAGCGGTCGAATACAGGCTGCTCTTGTTGCGGGAGCTGTTGCGAAAAAAGTTACCAAATCTACGCCTGGCTTAAAGGTTGTCAAGATCAACATTCCTCCTGAGGAATTGGTAATTGTTTTTCCGAAAGGATCACCGCATGTCGCTTCCATTAATGAGGCTCTCGAAAAAATAAAAGGTGACATCAAAGACATTGAATCAAGGTGGATAACGCTATAATGTTTTTAGACTTTGAACGCATCTGGCCATCTGTTCCCTATATTCTTCAAGGTGTGCAGGTAACCCTTGCTTATACAAGTGTTTCCTTGTTCCTAGGATTCTTTTGGGGAACGTTCCTTGCCCTCTTTAAGGTCAGCCATACTAAACCCTTAGTATGGGTTGCAGGTTTTTATACTTCAATCTTTCGTGGAACGCCTCTCCTCCTTCAACTTATGCTTATCTATCACGCAATTCCTCAACTCACTGGCTATAATATCTCCATTTGGGAAGCAGGTATTTTAACCTTTACATTGAATTCAGGCGCTTATGTTGCCGAACATATTCGAGGAGGGATCAACGCCGTGGACAAAGGGCAAATGGAAGCTGCTCTTTCCTTAGGAATTTCCTATCCATTTATCATGAAAGATATCATCTTGCCTCAGGCTATACGGACAATCCTTCCCTCTCTTGTTAATGAGGCAATCGATTTGTTGAAAGAATCCGCTCTTATTTCCGTCATTGGAGGCGCGGATATTTTGTGGCGAGCGCAGATTGTAGCAAGCGAAAAATACCTCTATTTTGAGCCTCTCCTTATCGCAGGTGCTGCATATTATGTGCTTGTGATGATTTTAACAATAGCTGCACGAATTTTAGAAAAGAAGTTAAAAACCACATGATATTACTTGAAAACATTCATAAATCCTTCGGAGCCCTTGTGGTTCTAAAAGGAATATCAGGGCGCATTCCTCGAGGCGAAGTCTTAGCAATTGTTGGCCCCTCTGGTTCAGGGAAATCAACCCTTTTAAGGTCGATTAACCTCTTAGAAACGCCCACCTCGGGAAAAGTTTTTGTCGATAACGTTTGTATTAATGACAAAGGCGTAGATATAAGGAAACTTCGTACCAAGGTTGGTATGGTATTCCAGCAATTTAATCTTTTTCCCCATATGACAACCCTTGAAAACGTGATTTACGCGCCCCTGCGAGTCAAGAAAATAAAGCGTAAAGACGCGGAAACTCTTGGGAAAAAACTTTTAGAAAAGGTTGGACTTAAAGACAAGGCTAAAACCTATCCCGCTCATCTTTCAGGTGGTCAAAAACAACGCGCAGCCATAGCGCGAGCTCTTGCCATGGAGCCAGAGGTGATCCTCTTTGATGAACCCACCTCTTCCTTAGATCCAGAGATGGTGAAGGAAGTCTTGGATGTTATCAAGAGTCTCGCTCATACAGGCATTACCATGGTCATTGTTTCACATGAAATGGGCTTTGCCCGGGAAATTGCGGACCGCATTTGGTTTTTGGATGAGGGACGTCTCATTGAAGATTCCATGAGCAAAACCTTTTTTAAAGCTCCCAAAACAAAGCGAGCACAATCGTTTTTGGAAAAGGTCCTATAGCTTACAAAATGTTCTGCGGATCAAAACGAATGGTGATACTTTTCCATTGATCATAGCGATCGAGAGGAAGTTTAAGGGGACTGCATTTTGGGTTTCGAACGGCGCGTAAGGCACTATCTTCCGCAGCCCGCTTATAACTTCCGACGCCATTTGATCCTGTGACAACGGCCGTCCGGACTGTTGCATCGGGATTCATTTCTACATGAATATCCACGTAAAGATCTTTTGCATCGCGTGCTCCTGCTGGGACATTCCAACAAGCTGCTAATTGGCGACGAATCAAGTCGAGCTCTGTCACTGATAGAACAGCGCTAATATTATTGGCGGCGTTCTCCGCAGTTGAATTTTCATCTTGCTCTTGCTGGGTTGGTCCATCAGCTGACGCTACCGTCTTATCAATATTATTCAAAAGCTTCATGAAGTCCTTCTTGGGCTTGGCCTTCTTTTTTTTCTTTTTTTCCTTAGGCTTTTCCTTTGGTTTTTCTTCCTTCTTTTTCTCTTCCTCAACAGGCGCGAGCAAGTCATCCATGGTAAGTCCAGACACTACCTCAGGTTCCGGTTCTGGTGCTTTTTCTAGCTCTGGTTCAGGCTCGGGGGTTTTCTCAACAACGGGTTTTGGTGGCTCAGGCTTTTCCTTTTCCTCTGTCTTGGGGCCCTCAATTTTTGGCTTTACCTTTAGATCTGGAGCTTGTGTGAGGTCTGCAATATTAATAACTTCAATGGGAATCACAGGAGGTGGCTCAAGTTTACGGCGGAAAAGCCCTGGTATTCCTATCAACAAAAGAAGGATAACAACGGCGTGTAATAGTCCTGAGAGAATGGCGCCATTCCGCATGACTCTACTTTCGTGGTTTATCTTGGGTGGGGTGTATAGCGCCTCCTTGCGGAAGTTCTGAGACAAGAGCAACTTTCTTAAAACCGCCAGCACTCAGAGCGCCCATCACTTCCATGATACGCCCATAGGAAATCGCCTTATCTCCCCGTACATAAATGCGCGCTTCAGGATTCGATCCTGTAATGGCAATCAAGCGAGGCACAAGAACTGGGAGATCTAAAGACGTCTCTTGAAGGTAAAGGGTGCCTTGTGCATCCACAGTCACTGTCAAAGGCTCATCCTTTTCTTGCAAAACAGAAGCTTCAGTTTTTGGTAAATCCACGGGAATGCCAGCAGTTAGTAAAGGGGCGGTAATCATAAAAATCACAAGAAGTACCAGCATCACATCTACCATGGGTGTGACATTGATTTCAGCACTCACGCGGGCTATACGGCGAGATTTCACGTGCCTTGGTTGAACTGAAGAAAACCCCATCTTATTTTTCCTCCTCCAACTGACGAGAAATGATGGCTCCAAACTCATTAGAAAAAGAATCTAAACGGTTGGCATAGCGATTCAATTCCAAGCTAAACTTATGATAGGCCACCACAGCGGGAATTGCGGCCACAAGACCAATGGCTGTTGCGAGAAGGGCTTCAGCAATACCGGGCGCCACAACCGCAAGGCTTGTATTTTGGGCACTTGCAATGGATTGGAAACTGTTCATGATGCCCCAAACTGTCCCAAAAAGGCCCACAAAGGTTGCTGTTGAGCCAAGGGAGGACAAAAAGCCCATGTGGCGCTCTAATTTATCCAGTTCCTTACTTGAAACCACTTGCATAGCCCTTTCAATTCTTTCTTGAACAGTAACGGATGTGGACCGCGTCTTCCCATTGCTTCTTTTCCATTCGCGCATGGCTGCTACGAATACGGCACTCATGGGATCTCGGGGATTCCTTCCAATCCGCTCATAGAGAGCATCAAGGGACCCACCAGACCAAAAAGAATCTTCAAAGAGATTGGCTGAAGAGAAAAGGGATTTTATGCGCATGCCCTTATTAAAAATAATAGTCCACGACCAAAAGGAGGCTACCAAGAGGCCAAGGATGACCATCTTCACAATAAAATCCGCTGACATGAAAAGGCCCCAAAGGGAAAGGTCATGGACCATTACTTGAGCCGACGTTGTAATACCACTTAAATCAGGTAAAGGGGTAGATGTTTGCATTGTCAAATTTCTCCAAAATAGGTCTTAAGTTTATTTGCTAAATTTGCATCAAGTCTCACAGGTTTACTAGCAGAATTGATGCACGCCAAAACAACCTCAAGGGTTGCAATTACTCGGGCTTCCCGTGTAATGGACTGGGAAACCTCAACCTTGACACCACCAACTTTCTTAAAGTGTGTCTTGATCTCTAATACATCATCTAAGCGGCCGGAAGCAAGGCAGTTTAAATGACAAGAACGAACTACAAACATGAGGCCATCCTTTTTTATCATCTCAGCATGGTTAATGCCAATTGAACGCAAGCACTCTGTCCGAGCTCGCTCAGCAAACTTAAGGTAATTGGCATAATAAACCATTCCTTCAGCATCTGTATCTTCTATGTAAACACGAAGGGGAAAGCTATGGGTTTTAAGCATCATTTTCCTCAACAAGAGGAGGCTGGTGTAGATTGGGGACTTTAAGACCGAAAATTTCATAAACACGGGGCGTTAACATTCTCCCCCGTGGGGTGCGTTGAATGTAACCTTGTTGAAGAAGATAGGGTTCAATCACATCTTCAAGGGTATCCTTTTGTTCAGCAAGGGCTGCTGCCAAGGTTTCAAGCCCAACTGGCCCCCCATCAAAATGGGCCAAAATATGTTTTAAATAACGATGGTCCATAGCATCTAATCCGTACCCATCCACTTCTAAATGGGAAAGGGCGCGATCGGCCCCTTCTGCAGTAATGACAGACCCTCCTTCAACAAGAACAAAGTCCCGAATTCTCTTTAAAAGGCGCAAAGCAATACGTGGGGTTCCGCGGGAGCGTCGCGCGATTTCTAAAGCTCCCTCTTCAGATATTGAGACCTGGAGTGCCGTTGCACCTCTTAAAAGCACGTCTTGGAGTTCTTTTGGTTCATAAAAAACCAAACGTATGGGAATACCAAAACGATCTCTGAGAGGGGAGGAAATGAGGCCTGAACGGGTTGTAGCGCCGATAAGGGTAAAGGGAGGTAAATCAATTTGCACTGAGCGTGCAGCCGGGCCCTCACCAATCATTAAGTCTAGCTTGAAATCTTCCATGGCAGGATAAAGGATTTCTTCAACAGCAGGATTGAGGCGATGGATCTCATCAATAAAGAGAACGTCATAGGGTTGAAGGTTCGTTAAAAGGGCCGCTAAGTCGCCAGAACGTACAATGACAGGGCCTGACGTTGCCCGAAAGCCCACCCCCAACTCCCGGGCCATAATTTGCGACAAAGTTGTTTTTCCGAGCCCTGGAGGTCCATAAAAAAGGACATGATCAATAGCTTCATTTCGGCTACGCGCAGCTTCAATAAAAACTTTGAGGTTTTTTCGCGCTTGCTGTTGCCCTACAAAGTCTTCAAGACGTTGAGGCCGCAAGGTAAGGTCAGATGTCCCGAGAGGCTCTTTAGAATCAAGAATGTGCGCGGATTTATTCATGTCCTGCTCCTAGCCATCAAGCTCAATCCTTGACGAATCAAATCATTCAAGGTGGCCTTTTCACCACAGTGTTGTTGCGCTTTGCTGACGGCTGTGACCGCCTCGATACGGCGATACCCAAGATTCACTAAGGCAGAGATGGCCTCTTCCACCATGGGCAAGAGGGAAGAAGGATAAGAATAAATTGTAGCTGAAACACAGGCTCCATCAGGAATTTTGTCCTTGAGTTCACTTACGATTCTGCCTGCAAGTTTTGGACCAACGCCTTCTGCACGTGTTAAGAAGGTCGCATCTTTGGCAGAAATAGCATGATAAATTTCAGAGGGGCTCAGGGCAGACAAAAGGGCTAGGGCCATTTTCATCCCCACTCCTTGAACGGTTGTTAAGAGGCGAAAACATTGCTGTTCCTCGCTGTTTGCAAAACCATACAATTGAAGAGTTTCTGCTCGCATAACCGTTTCAATGTAAAGGATAACTTGTGCTCCTCGCGAACCTAGCTGGCTTAAGGTACGGCTTGAGCAAGAGACAAGATAACCCACGCCGTTCACATCAAGAATTACAGAGTTATCTCCTATCGTATCTACAATCCCTGTGAGTTTGGCAATCATGACAAAGCCTTTATTTTTTGTTCGAAGCTCCGCGTATGCGCATGACAAATGGCCACAGCCAAGGCATCTGCTGCGTCTTTTGTCACACCATTACATCTGGGTAAAAGACGTCCTACCATCATCGCCACTTGTTCCTTATCCGCATGCCCCACCCCAACAATGCTTTTTTTAATTTTATTAGCGGCATACTCTGCTACTGCTAAACCCGCTTCTGCAGGCGCCAACAGCACCACCCCTCGTGCCATGCCGAGCTTTAAGGCGGACAAAGGGTTTTTATTCACAAACGTCTCTTCAACAGCCGCCTCATGGGGCCCGTAACGTTGAATAATATCTCTTAATTGAGTGTACAAGTTTCGAAGGCGTGTGGGAAGAGCATCCCCCTCCTTTGAGGTCACAATTCCATGGTCCACATACGAAAGGTTTGACCCCAAAACATCAACAACCCCCCATCCTGCGATCCTTAAGCCAGGATCTAGGCCTAAAATGCGGGTGGGGGTTGTGTTCATATACTCCTCGCAAGTTTTTCCATCACCTCATCAGGAATATCAAAATTGGCAAAAACGGACTGAACGTCATCATTATCCTCTAATAGATCAATTAGCTTTATGAGGCTTATGGCCTTTTCCTCATCAACTGAGATGGTTGTTTGAGGTTTCCATATGAGCTCTGCCCCCTCTGGATTCCCGAATTTATGTATCAGCCCATCCCTTACAGTCGCAAAATCCTCTAAACCACATTCAATTTCATAGGTTTTCTCGGCTTCTTCAATGTTCTGAGCCCCAGCTTCCAATGCCGCTTCAAAAAGGGGATCAAAGTCAATCTTTTCCTTAGGGTATCGAAGCATCCCAATGCGATCAAACATAAAACTCACGCTATTAGTTTCTCCAAGATTTCCCCCATACTTGGTGAAGGCAGCTCGCACCTCAGCTGTTGTCCGATTTCGGTTGTCTGTCAATGCTTCAACTATAACAGCGACCCCCGCAGGACCATACCCTTCATAACGAACTTCAGCATAGTCAGTGGTATCCTCACCGCCTGCTCCTCGTTTAATAGCACGTTCCATGGTATCTTTAGGCATATTCGCACCTCGTGCTGCAATGATGGCTTGGCGAAGGCGCGAATTTGCTTCAGGATCAGCATTAAGACGGGCTGACGTTGTCAACTCACGAATGATTTTTGTAAAAACCTTCGCACGCTTTGCATCTTGTGCCCCCTTGCGATACATAATGTTTTTAAACTGTGAATGACCAGCCATAGCTTCCCCTTCAAAAATGACTTCTCTTATGCGACAAAGTATGTTGTTTTTACTCTAAAGAGCAACCCCCCTTAATGGAGATGTAAGTAAAATTTTATGTTGATTGCAGAACTTCCTCATCGAGCCGTCCTTGAGATTGAAGGAAAAGAGAAGGCTTCTTTTCTCCAAGGACTTATTTCAAATGACATTTATCTTGTCACACCTAAGCAAGCGATTTATGCGGCCCTTCTTTCGTCCCAGGGGCGCTTTTTATATGATTTCTTTATCATAGAAAGAGATGATCTATTTCTTTTGGACGTTGAGGCTGCGCGTCTTGAGGAGCTCTTAAAAAAACTCAATTTTTTTAAGTTACGCTCAAAAGTAAACTTAAAAGCACGGCCTGATTTAAAAGTTTATGCTCTCTGGAAAGAGGAAGAGACACTTCCTCAAGGTGCTTATAAAGATCCTAGGTTAGAAGCTCTTGGCGCGCGTTTTATGGGGCATATTGAACCCAACACTTCAGCCGAGGAGTATGACCTTCATCGCCTTAAATTAGGAGTTCCCGAAGGAGGACAAGATCTTCTGCCAGAGAAGTCTATTTTACTTGAATCAGGACTTGATGAGCTCAAGGCTATTAGTTGGACCAAAGGATGCTATATGGGCCAGGAACTTACTGCACGTACGAAATACCGCGGCCTTGTCCGGAAAAGGCTTTTCCCCGTCATCATTGAAGGGCCTTCTCCTCAAAACGGATCTGAAATTTTCCTTGATGAAATAGGTGTTGGAGAAATGCGCTCCCATAGAAAGGAGTATGGTCTCGCGCTTCTGCGTATTGAAGCTGTAAAAAGTGGTAAAGCTCTCCACTCTGAAAACGCCACTCTTACCCCCTCACTTCCCAAGTGGATGATTTTAGAAGAGCCATCTTAAGAAATGATTGGTATTTGGTGTGAAAACAGTGATAAGGGCTTTGATTTAGGAGTCCTTTCACTGCTTTCAGTTCTTCTCCCCAAATTGCCCTCCAAAAAATAATCTGTTTTTAGGTTTAAACGAGTTATAGTCACCTTTAAATTAAGCGAAAACTCTCAGAGAATATGTTGATGGATATTGAACAAATCAAAGCACTCATTAAGCAAGGAGAATCTAACATCCTTGAATTTAAAAAGTCAACGACACAACTGAAGGCCGCATTTGAAACGCTATGCGGATTTTTAAATGGGCATGGTGGGATGGTTATTATAGGCGTTAATGATGGTGGAAAGATTGTAGGGCAGAATGTTACCGATAATACCAGACAAGAAATTGCGAGAGAAATAAGTAAATTCGAACCCCCTGTTAACGTATCAATCAATTACATTCCTGTAGGGGAAGGCAAAGAAGTTATAGTATTACAAGCCGAAGTATCGGCCTTTGTACCTCATGTTTTTGATTGCCGACCTTTTCAGCGAAACCAATCAACAACCTCCAGAATGCCCCAACATCAGTATGAACAATTAATAGTCAAGCGCGGACATCTAAACTATTCTTGGGATGAACAGTTGGCAACAGGCTATGGGATAGAGGATCTGGATCATGAAGAGATCCTTAGGACAATAAAGCTCGGTATTGCAGTAAATAGGATTCCGCCTTCCTCGAAGAGTGATGATATTGAAGATATCCTAGACAAATTGGAATTGGTTAAAGATGGTCGTTTCACAAATGCAGCCATTGTCTTATTTGCAAAAAAGGTGAAGCCCAATTATCCTCAATGCCAGATAACAATGGCAAAATTCAAAGGCGAGGACAAATTAAGTGGATTTATAGACAGTCGCATAGTTCAGGGTAATGCTTTTATCCTTTTGGATGAGGCGAGTATTTTTATTCAAAGACATCTTTCCATAGCCAGCTTCTTTCAGGAGGGGAGTATAATCAGAGTTGACCATCCGGATTTGCCAGTCTTGGCTGTGAGAGAAGCATTAGTAAACGCCATTTGTCACCACGATTACTCCAATCGATCTGGGTATATTGCCTTGGCTATCTATGAAGATAAGCTGGAGATTTGGAGTTACGGAACTTTACCAAATGGCCTTAAAATAGAAGACTTAAAGAGGAAGCACATTTCATCTCAAAGGAATAAATTGATCTCAGATATAATTTACAAGCGAGGCCTTGTAGAAAAATGGGGGACAGGAACCCTTACTATGATTCAACTTTGCAAAGAACATGGGATCAAGGAACCAGAGTTTGAAGAATATTCTGGAGGATTTGCAGTTGTTTTTAGATTTAAGAAAGCTCAGGCGAAGACAGAAAATTCATCATTATCTCTAAATAAGCTAAACATTAGGCAGCGTAAAATCTATAATCTTCTTTTGAACGAGGGGCCATTAAGTCCCAAGGATATTATGAGCAAACTTGACGAAGATATCTCTGAAAGAACGTTAAGGCTCGATCTAGCAATACTTAAGAACTCGGGCTTCTTGGAGAAATCTGGCCAGACAACTTCATCCGTGTGGTTTGTGAGTGGCAAAAATGGAAATTAGAACTTCGGCAAACTTCGGCAAACTCCGGCAAACTCCGGCAAAATCCTAAACAATGTTTGACGGGTTAATGCGGTTGATTAAATTAAACACGCCTTTCACGAATAAATCCCCATCTTATGTTGGAGAAATGCGCTCTCATAGAAAGGAGTATGGGCTTGCTCTTCTACGCATTGACGCCGCAAAAAGTGGAAAAGCTCTCCACTCTGAAAACGCCACTCTTACCCCCTCACTTCCCAAGTGGATGGTTCTTCCACAAACGCGTTTGCTTCTTGACTGATCTTTTAAAGATACTATAATATCTCCTGTAATGATTATTTTAATATAAGGGATATCATGATATCTTTTTTTCTTATGACGCCTCGGGAAGTGGCTGGGTATATTGCAAAACAAGCCCAAGCAAAAAGGCTTTCACTAAACTTGAGCCAAAAGACTTTGTCAGAACGCGCGAGCGTTAGTTTTGGTGTGCTCAAAAAGTTTGAACGTACAGGCAAAATTTCTCTTGAGTCCCTGCTTAAAATTGCCTTGAGCTTAGGGGCATTGGAGGACTTTAAAAATGCGTTTCAACCAACGCCTCCCGAACACTTTGGATCTCTTGATGACTTGTTGAAGGATAAAAAACGTAAACGGGGGCAGCAGTGACTTTTCAAAACGTATCCATCGTTTGTCTCTATTATGTAAGAGGTAAATGAAGCTTTGCGGAAGAGGCCGAGGTGAGTAATGCCTCCTCACATAGGGTTCAAACCGCTCTTGTTCGTATTCTTAAAAACTTATTCATCTAAGGGGTCGTCTTATATTTTGATCCTATGATGGTGGAAGACCCATCGTGATCCAAGGCTTCAAACTCCGTAAAAGCGCCTGGCAAAAGGTCCTTCATTGCATAAGATACATAGCCATCTTTCCCCTTACAAAAGACAACAGTTTCAGGCGTACTAAATTCCTGAATGACCTGACGACAAGCCCCACAAGGGGTACAGGGAATATCGGCTTTTGTCGAAACCGCTATGGCTTTAATTTTTTGATGAGGGCCTTTTTCTGATACCATTTTAAAAATGGCGTTCCTTTCTGCACAACAGCTGAGGCCATAGGAAATGTTTTCTACATTGCATCCCATATAAAATGACCCATCTTGAGCAACCAAGGCAGCGCCTACCGAAAATTTCGAATAAGGCGCATAAGCTTTTTCCTGTGCACTTCGCGCCAACTTAATCAATTTATCTTGCGTCTCTTTCATATCAAACTCCTCCTTTAAAAAAACTAACCTTCCATTTTAGAAAAATCTGCGATCTGGTGTAGAACACCTCTAAAATATGCTAAAAGATGCAGACGATTTATACGCACATTTTTTTCATCTGTATTAACAATCACTTTGTCAAAGAACTGATCCACAAAAGGCCTTAGAGTTGCCAAATCCTGAACAGCTTTAACAAAAGCACCTTTTTTCACAAGGTTTTCAATCTCAGGAGATTTAAGAGATAAATTTTTGAAAAGCTCTTTTTCTTCAGCAGCAGTTAAAGCCTCTTCTTTGACTTGGCCTTGATAGGTGCGTTTGTCCTTTTCTCCCTCAATCTTAAGAATATTAGAGGCTCGTTTATAGGCTACCAAAAGGTTCTGCCCATCCTCTCCATCCATGAGTTGATCCAAAGCTTGAACACGCAAGGAGAGATCAAAAAGACGAGGATTCGCATGAGCAACACCTAACACAGCATCCACATGGTCATAGGGGCTTCCTTGCACATCCCGGAGGTAAAATTTAAAGCGTTCCAATAAAAATGTCCAAAGATCAGCTCGGGTTTCTTCTTTGTTTTTTAGCTGAGGAACGGGCAACTCCTTCCAAGGGTAAGTTTCATAAGCCCATCCCATGGCCTCAACCATAGAAAGATCAACTTGAGGGTTAAGAGCTAAAGCGATCAAACTAAGACCTGCACGTCTTAAGGCAAAAGGATCCTTTGACCCCGTTGGGGTAATATCGATAGCAAAGAACCCAACCAATGTATCCAAACGATCCGCCATGGCCAGGATTAAGCTGGGCAGGGATTCAGGAACCCGTCCGCCCGAGACTTTTGGCCAATATTGTTCCTCAAGGGCTTGAGCGACCTCAATGTTTTCTTTTTGGTTTTCAGCGTAATAGCGCCCCATAATTCCTTGGAGTTCGGGGAATTCATTGACCATTTGGGAAGCCAAATCCGCCTTCGACAAAAGGGCAGCTCGCTCAACGAGCTTCTTGTTTACCCCTCCTTTTTCAGCTATACGCGTTGAAAGTTTAACAAGGCGTTCCACCTTATCAAAAAGGCTGCCAAGGGACTGATGAAAAAGCCGTGTTTTTAAAGCAATGTTGAAATGCTCTAAAGGTTGCTTTTGATCCTGCTCCCAGAAAAATTGGGCATCTGCTAAACGAGCACGTAGTACTCTTTCATTTCCCCTTACAATGGTTTTTCCATGATCAGAGGAGTCAACATTGGCCACAACACCAAAATAAGGAGCGAGTTGCCCTTGAGCATCCTTGAATGGAAAATAACGCTGATGGACACGCATGGGAGTAGTGATGACCTCTAAAGGAAGATTCATAAAATGCTCGTCAACCCTTCCTTTTAAAGGAACAGGCCATTCTACAAGTCCCGTCACTTCATCTAAAAGCGTCTCATCGTCACAGGGCTTCGAGTTTTCTGCAATCTTTCGGATTCCGTCTTGAATCAACTGACGTCTTTCTTGCCAATCTAAAATAACGTAATGATCCCTTAACTTTTTCTGATACTCATCAAAGCTCTGAACCGCAAAAGGAGTAGGTGCCAAGAAACGATGACCTTGGGTCTTGTTCGAAGATTTAAGGTTTGCATAAGAAAGAGGAACAACATTCCCATTGAAGATGTTCAACAGCCCACGTATAGGCCGTACCCATGTTACCTTTTCTGTGTCCCAGTACATAGATTTTGGCCAACGAAACTTTTCCAAAAGAGAGAGAGAAACTTGAGAGAGAAGCTCTTCTGTTCTTCGTCCAGGCTGGTTTATTTTGACATTTAAAAAGTGACCTTTAGATGTCTCAAGAATTTCACAGTTCTTACGCTCTACACCCACCATTTTTAAAAAACCTTCGATAGCCTCTTGAGAAGCATCTACCTTTGGGCCTTTTTTTTCCTCAACGCGATCGGGTGTTTTAAGAGGAAGTCCCTGTACAACCAAGGTTAAACGACGCGGTGTCACAAACGTCCTTATACTTTCATAAGGCAGTCCATGTTTTTGAAGGGCTTTTTCTGTGAGTTCTTTCAACTGTGCTTGCGCTGCCGGTTGCATCCGAGAGGGAATTTCCTCTGATAGAATTTCAAATAACCATTCAGTCATGGGAAGTCTCCATCCACAACCTACAACATTGATGAGCCAAAGTACGAACGCGACCGATCATGTTGGTGCGTTCGGTCACGCTTAAAACGCCTCGCGCATCTAAAAGATTAAAGAGGTGGCTTGCTTTTAAGCAATATTCATAAGCAGGGAGAACCAACTTGTTTGAAACTAGATGAGCACACATGGATTCCGCGTCTTCTAAATGCCGGAAAAGTATGGAGGCATCCACATGCTCAAAACTAAAGGCAGAAAATTCGCGCTCCATCTGTTGTGCCACATCACCATAGCTCATTGGTGACGGTCCTTTAGGGTCATTCCAGGCCAAATCATAAACATTTTCAATGTCTTGCAGGCTCATAATTAATCGCTCGAGACCATAGGTCAATTCAACGGAAACCGGCTCACATGGAAATCCTCCAACCTGCTGGAAGTAGGTGAATTGAGTGATTTCCTGTCCCGCGGCCCAAACCTCCCACCCAAGCCCAGATGCCCCTAAGGTAGGGCTTTCCCAGTCATCCTCAACGAAACGAATATCATGCAGGGTTGGATTAAGCCCGATATATCTTAAACTTTCAAGGTAGACGTCTTGAACATCTTCAGGGGAAGGCTTTAAAATTACTTGATATTGATGATGGCGATAAAGACGATTGGGGTTTTCTCCATAGCGACCATCCGCTGGACGACGAGAGGGCTGAACGTAAGCTGCGCGCCAAGGTTGGGCCCCTAAGGCTTTAAGCGTTGTGGCAGGATGAAATGTCCCAGCTCCGAGTTCGGCATCATAGGGTTGAAGAATAACACACCCTTGCTGTGACCAGAACTCTTGAAGCTTTAAAATAACGGTCTGAAAATCAGTTTTCATTAAGAAATACGCTGTATATTTATTTTCACTACCCTACTCAGCAAGGACATCTATCGTCAAGAGAACTAATGGGTAATATCCTCTTTAAAGAGAACTTTTGGAATGGTTTTAAGAAAGATATAAAGGTCAAAGAAAAAGGATTGCTTTTTCATGTATTCCTTTTCTAAAGCCACCTTTTCCTCAATGAGGACAGAATCTCTGCCATTAACTTGAGCCCACCCCGTCATTCCAGGCCAAAATTGGTTGATTCCCTCTTTATTACGTAAAGTTAGCAACTCTTTCTCATTGGTTAGAACAGGTCGAGGCCCGACAAAAGTCATGTCGCCCTTTAAAATAGAATATAATTGAGGCAACTCATCAAGGGATGTTTTCCTTAAAAAAGAACCAACGATGGTGAGATATTTTTTCGGGTTTTTCAAATACCGCGTGGGGACGAGGGGAGTATCTAAGGTCATTGTTCTAAATTTCGGCATCCGAAAAATTTTGTTATATTTTCCGACCCTTTCTGACCAATAAAGAACCGGCCCCCCTGAGGTCAGCTTAATGGCAATCGCGATTAAGACAATTAAAGGGGACAACAAAATAAGCGCGAATAAAGAAACAATAAAATCAAAAATTCGTTTCATAGGATCACGTCTTTAACAATCCAATGATATCCTTAATCTCATTCAAATGGCAAGAGGCCAAAGACCGCGCTTTGTCGGACCCCTTCTCTAAAATGGCATCAATGGTTTTAGGATCCTTGAGGTAGCAAATCATTTTTTGGCGAATGGGGTTAAAAACGCTCACTAGTTTTTCTGTTAGCCTTTGTTTAAAAGTAGAAAAATTTACCCCCTCAAATTCAGAACACACTTTTTCCAAGCTCTGATCTGAAAGTGCTGCATAAATTCCAAGCAAATTAAGAGCTTCCAGGCGTTTTTCCATGGCTTTTGGATTCCCAGCTATAGGCTCTGGATCGGTCTTGGCTTTACGAATCTTCAAGGCAATGGTGTCGGGATCATCAGAAAGATGGATGCGACTATAGTCAGATGGATCTGACTTGCTCATTTTAGAAGATCCATCCCGAAGACTCATTACACGAGCGGCTGTTTTTAGGATAATGGGCTCAGGAAGCTTAAAATAGTCAACCTTATATTGGCGATTAAAAGCACCTGCAATATCTCTCGCAAGTTCAACATGCTGCTTTTGATCTTCTCCTATGGGAACATGCGTTCCTTTATAGATGAGGATGTCCGCAGCTTGGAGCACAGGATAACCATAAAGGCCAAGGTTGGCTTTTTCCTTTTCCTTTCCTGCCTTTTCCTTAAATTGGATCATGCGATTAAGCCATCCCAACGGCGTTAAGCAAGACAAAATCCACGCGAGTTCACAGTGTGCTGCTACAGCGCTTTGAGGAAAGATATAAGATTTTTCAGGATCTATTCCTGCTGCTAAATAGGTTGCAGCGGCTTTTCTTATATTAGCTTGTAATTGCGGGGCTTCAGGAAGGATGGTTAAGGCATGAAGGTCGACAATACAAAAGAAGCTTTCATATTCCTTCTGCATGAGAACCCAATTCCGAATGGCCCCCAAATAATTCCCTAAGTGAAGATTGCCTGTTGGCTGAATTCCTGAAAAGATACGTCCCATTAAGCCCTCGATGAAAACATATATTTGAGTTCATTAAATCTCATGACTCCCATAAGATGGGAGAAGCTCAAAAACCCAAACAGTCCAATAGCAACAAGTCCTGCGACGGATAATCCTCGGACAAAAGCTCCTTCCAAATCTAAAGGTTGAAAGAGAAAAAGAGCCAGGCGCAAGAGCGCTGTTGTCCCTGCACATGACAATAGCATGCGAGAGACAAATTTTTTGAGATGATCCTCAAATAAAAAATAGCCTCTGCGCCATAAAAAGTATCCTAATAAAATGGCATTGACCCAAGCAGCAATGGCTGTGGCAAAAGCAATGCCCACCTGATGATAGATCCCCATCAACAAAAGACTCAAGCAGATGTCAACAACAATGCCCGCACAGGCTGTATACACAGGGGTTCGCGTATCTTGACGCGCAAAAAAGCTCGAGCTGAAAACTTTAATGAGAACATAAGCCGGCAACCCCATAGCAAGAGCGCGAAGGGTCAAGGCCGTGGCTTGCGTATCATGCATAGAAAAAGCACCACGCTCAAAGACAACCATGACAAAAGGCTCAGCCAAAACAATGAGAGCAAGTGCAGCAGGTAAGGTTAAAAACATGGAGAATTCAATGGCTTCATTTTGTGTTTTCTGAGCCTTATTTTGTGATCCTGCACGAATCTGACGAGAAAGAATTGGCAAAAGAGCTGTACTCACTGCAACGCCAATCACACTCAAGGGAAGCTGATTGAGCCTGTCTGCATAATTCAAATAAGAAATCGCACCCACGGGAAGCCAGGAAGCGATGTAAGCACCGATAAAAAGATTAATTTGCACGACACCTGATCCAAAGGCAGCAGGAGCTAAAACCTTAAAAAATTTTTTGACATTGTCATTCAAGCGAGGCCAAACAAACCGAAGCCCCACTGTCGCTTTTAAAGCCGGAGTCCAAACCCATAGCCATTGAATGATACCACAAACCATAATTCCCCATGCAAAAGCATATCCTGGCGAGATAAATTTATCATAGAAACCCAAGACCACAGCAATAATCACCATATTTCCCGCCATGGGTGAAGAGGCTACAATAGCGAACTTATCCATAGAATTCAGAATTCCACTGTAAAGAGCTGTTAAAGAAATAAAGAAAATAAAGGGAAAAGTGATCCGGCTAAACTCAATAGCATAATACAAACGATCCGGGGTTTCTTTAAAGCCCGGAACTATTAGAAGCATAAGGGAGGGAAGGAAAAATTCCACAAAAAGCATAAGAAGAAAGAGGACGCCAACCCAAATAGTTAAGATTTGCTCTGCGAATGATCGTGCTTCCTCTTTTCCTTTTGTGGCAAGAAGTCCCGCAAATAAAGGCACAAAGGAGGCATTAAAGGCTCCTTCTGCAAAAAGACGGCGGAAAAAAGAAGGAACCTTAATGGCAATGACCAAGGCATCTGCTGCAGGTCCCGCCCCAAGAAATGAGGCTGTCAAAACCTCACGAACAAACCCAAAAACCCGGCTTCCAATTGTGTAACTTCCAACCGTTGTGATGGATCGAATAAGATTCATATTAAATTACCTATTCAAAATATAATACTTGGCTTTATAAAGTTTTTTACACGAGATGCAAGTCTCAAGAAAAAACTTGCTTCTTTAAAAATTGTTGTAATTCTTCGAATTGAAATGCCCCAACAACCCATGTTGCCATCACGTAAGAGAAAAAGCCTCCTCCAACCCATAATCCCACAACAAAAGCACGCATGAAAAACCTGTGTGGAAGAGGCAAGATTTGTAGAAGCCCATAACAACATGCCCCCATAAAAAGAGAAGCAATAACAAGGCGTGGCAAAACTTTTTTGACCCTACTATTAAATATAAGCCACTGCTTTAAGAATAATATGGTTCCTAGAAAAAGAGCATTAAACCAGGCGGCACATGCTGTTGCCAAAGCAAGGCCTACATAGCTGAAGGGGCCAATAAGAAGAAAGTTTAAAATGAAATTAAGAGCAACCGCTCCAATGGCAATTATCATTGGCGTTTTGGTATCATGGCGAGCAAAAAATTGTGTGCTTAAAATTTTGACTAAAACATAGGCTGGCAATCCTAAGGCAAAAGCTGCAAGTGTCATTCCTGTTGCAGTGCTATCACTTGCTGTAAAAGCTCCTCGTTGAAAGAGAAAAGTAACAATAGGGGTACCTAAAACAATGAGCCCAACCATCGCGGGCAAGGTTATGGCCAGCGCAAATTCCAGAGCTTGATTTTGTTTTTGATGAACCTCATCCAATTTTCCAGCCTTAATATGCTTTGAGAGTTCTGGAAGAAGGGCTGTGCTGATTGCAATTCCGATTACCCCTAAAGGAAGTTGGTTGAGGCGATCTGCATAAAAAAGATAAGAGACAGACCCTGTTGGAAGCCATGAGGCAAAAATCATATCCATAAAAAGATTCATTTGAATAACGCCAGCACTAATAGCACCAGGAATTCCTAAGCGAATCAGGGCATTTGTTTCTGGAGTCATTTCCGGCAAAACAATTTTAATGCTCATTTTCTGAAAGTGGCACGAAATCCAAAGCCACCCCAGCTGTAAGACACCAGCTAAAAAAACGGCCCAGGCAAGCCCCCTTCCTGGCGAAATCCACTCAACTAATATCATGAGGAGAGCCCCAATCATGGTCAAATTTAAGATAATGGGGGTGCCGGCGGGGGCTGCAAATTTCCCCATAGAATTTAAAATGCCACTTAAGAGGGACGCCAAAGAGATAAATAAAATATAAGGAAAGGTGATCCGAGATAAGGTGACAGCTAAATCAAATCGCTCAGGTGTGGATCCAAATCCAGGGGCAAACAAAAAAACGGCCACAGGCATAAAGTGCTCAATTAAGAGAACAAAACCCGTCAAACTAAACAAAAGAAGGGCAAAAACTTTCTCTCCATAAAGGCGGGCCGCTGTTGGTCCTGACGAGACAAGAATTCCAGAAAAAAGGGGGATAAAAGCTGCATTAAAGGCCCCTTCAGCAAAAAACCGCCGAAAAAAGTTTGGGAGCTTAAAGGCTACAAAAAAAGCATCGGTCAAGCCACTCACACCTAAAATCCCTGCAATGAGGGCGTCTCGAAGAAAGCCTGTTAGACGGCTTGCAAAGGTAAAGCCTCCTACTGTAGCTATAGACTTGTAAAAGCTCATGCATGCTCTCGCACTTGTTGAACTTTAAGATATAAGCCTTCGGAATAAGCGTCAATCGGATTCTCTTGAGCCCCTAGAATGCCAATGACACAAGCTCCTCCAAGATTTTTCGTGCGCCCGCAAGGCGCGCGGCAGCCGACTCAAAAGCCCGGATATAGACAACCTTCTGATCGGGGCGAATTTTGGCCGTCCCCTTTTGTTTCATAATATGTTGAATGAGAGCCTCAGGATTTTTAAAGGTATTTTGATGAAAACTAATAAGGACACCTTTAGGTCCTACCTCAACCTTTTCTACGTTTGCCTGACGAGAGAGAGCCTTTAAATAAATAACATCTAAGAGATTTTTGACCTCTATCGGAAGGGGGCCAAAGCGATCTCCCATCTCAACCGCAAATTGGTCGATCTCTTCCCGCGTGCTCACATGGCTCAAACGTTTATATAGACTTAATCGCAGGCCTAAATCAGCGACATAAACGTCAGGAATCAGGACAGAAAGGCCCAGACTGATTTGAGGTGTCCATTCCGTTGTGAGTATGACCTCACCTTCCTTTTCTTCTTTCAGTGCCGCAATGGCTTCTTCCAGCATGTGTTGATAAAGCTCAATCCCCACCTCACGAATATGCCCAGATTGTTCTTCCCCAACGAGATTACCCGCTCCTCGAATGTCCATGTCGTGGCTTGCCAGGCTAAACCCAGCTCCGAGGCTATCTAAAGATTGGATCACGTCTAAACGCTTTTGAGCTTCAAGAGAGAGAACTTGTCCAGCGGGATAGGTCAAATAGGCATAGCCTCGTGCTTTCCCCCGGCCAATTCTTCCGCGAAGTTGATAGAGTTGGGCTAAGCCAAAAAGATCTGCTCTGTGAATGATGAGAGTATTGGCGCGGGTGATATCAATTCCAGACTCTATGATGTTTGTACACAAGAGCAAATCAATAGCACCATCATAAAAATCAGACATAACGTTTTCGAGAGCAAGAGGGGACATCCCACCATGCGCGATTGCAAATTTAACTTCCGGGACAAAGTGGCGCAAACGCATTGCAACCTTATCGATATCGGAAATGCGAGGGCACACATAAAAACTTTGCCCTCCTCGGAACTGCTCACGAAGAAGCGCTTCCCTTACCACCATAGCATCGAAGGGAAGCACAAAGGTTCTGACAGCCATCCGATCAAGGGGCGGCGTTGTGATTAGGCTCATTTCCTTAACCCCCGAAAGAGCCATTTGAAGCGTTCTCGGGATTGGGGTTGCTGTTAAGGTGAGAACGTGGACATTGGCTTTGAGAGCTTTAAGTTTCTCTTTTTGAGAAACGCCAAAATGTTGTTCTTCATCAATGATGAGAAGACCCAAGTCATGAAATCCAATAGTTTTTGATAAAAGAGCATGGGTTCCAATAATGATTTGAATGTCGCCCGTTTTAAGTTTTTCACGAATTGTTTTAGCGTCTTTAGGTTTTACAAGGCGTGAGAGTTGAGCCACATGAAAGCCTGTATCCTTAAAACGAGTGGCAAAGGTTTGAAAATGCTGTCGCGCTAAAAGTGTTGTTGGGACAACGATGGCCACTTGCTTTCCAGAAGATACGGCAATAAAAGCAGCACGAAGGGCGACTTCGGTTTTTCCAGAACCCACATCCCCACAAATAAGGCGATCCATGGGCCGTCCCGTGAGAAAGTCATCAAAGACATCTTCAATGGCCCTTAGCTGATCTTCTGTTTCGGGATATGGGAATCGGGCCACAAATTCCTCAAACAACCCATCTGTTTTATAAAACCTCTCAGCTTGCTGAAGATGCCGGCTTGCTGCAATCTTTAAAAGCGCATCAGCAATATCTTTTAGGCGCTTTTTCACGCGCGCTTTGCGGGCTTGCCATGCTATACCGCCTAATCTGTCAAGGGACACAAGGACGTCAGAGCCTCCATAGCGAGAAAGAACTTCTAAATTTTCAACAGGAACAAAAAGCTTGTCACCACCCTCATACATCACTTCAATGCAGTCATGGGGAAAACCTGAAACATTCAGAGTCTGAAGGCCTTTATACCGCCCAATTCCATGCTCACGATGGACAACAAGATCTTCGATTTGAAGGGAAGAGGCTTCGGCAATGAAAAGATCGCTGCGTTTTGTTGTCTTTTGAGGATGCCCGAGTCTTTCACCTAAAAGGTCCTCTTCCGTCACCACGATAAGCCCTGGAGCTTGAAATCCTTTATCCATTTCAAGGACAGTAAGGGCGGGTGTTTTTTCTTTGAATACCTCTGAAAAAGTATTGATACGCCTGAAAGAGGGCGCTCCATGTTCTTCTAAAATATGAGCGAGCCTCTCAGCAGAGCCTGCAGAGACAGCCATGAGGAGAATTTGGTTTCCCTCCCTCTCATAGGTTGTTAAGGCATCTACAAATGACGTATAAAGGCTCTCCTTCGCGACTCTTTTATCAGCAAAGGAAAGTGTTTTCTTTCCGCCCGCAGTGACACTCTTGCCTTTAAAATCGGGGTAATCAGAGGAAGTAAAAATAACTTTTTGAGCCTTAGGAAGAGCTTTTGTCCATGATTCATCAACAAGATATAAAGCTTGAGGTGCGAGAGGATTATAGGGAATGCCATGTTTTTCAAGGGACTCAAACTCAAGGCGCGTTTGATAATGATCTTGCACCTGTTCAATAAAAACCTTTGCTGCCTCTTCGAGATGATCATCAAGACAAAAAAACGCTCCCTTCACATAGTCAGTTAGGAATGATAACTGCTCATAAAAAAGGGGGAGCCAATGTTCATAGCCTGCGTAAGCCCTGCCCTCTGAAATAGCTGCATAGAGGGGGTCCTTTAAATCAGCCGTTCCAAAGGCTTCACGATAGCCTTTCCGAAACCTTTCAATCGTTTCGTCATTAAGGTTAATCTCACCCATAGGCTTAAGGCTTAAATCGGTGGCTTTTCCCGTGGTAATTTGAGTCAGAGGGTCAAAAGTCCTCAAACTTTCTAAGGACGATCCAAAAAAATCGAGGCGAAACGGAAAGGGGTAGCCAGGAGGAAATACGTCGATAAGTCCCCCACGAAGGGCAAACTCCCCCCATTCCCGGACTGTTTCCCGACACACATAGCCATTCTTTTGAAGAAAGTTGAGAAAAAGGGTATGGTCAACCTCTTGACCGGCGTTGAGATTCCAAATCCGTCCCTGAAAAGCTTCCCTTGGCGGAACTTTTTGTAAGAGAGCTTGAATGGAGGTAATAAGAAGATATTCTTCACACCCCCCACTGAGTGTCGTTAAGGCGTGAAGGCGTTGAGCGAGCACGTCGGCATGGGGAGAGCTTCGATCATAAGGGAGACAATCCCAAGCTGGAAAAAAGAGGGGCTCTCTGTGAGGGCCAAAAAAAGAAAGTTGGTTCCGAATTCGTAAAGCTCGGCTTTCATCTCGGGCAACAAAAACAAGTTTTTTCTCGAGCCCAGAAAGCTCTGCCAAAAGAAGCGTATCATACCCATCGGGCACGTGGGTCAAAAGGGTAGGAGGCTGAAAGGAGGGGAGAAAGCTCATAAGGTACTTTTAAAATAAATGCATGTGTTAGCCAGTGAATGAACCTATATCATCAAATCATTTAAATGATAACACTTCGAAAAGCAAATGCCATAATCATGTTTCATTGAAGGGGATAAAAAATGGAGTCAACGAAATATTAACAAATATCGAGTATGCTATTTACATATCGATTTAATAAATGGAAAGGAAGGTAATCATGTCCAAAAAAAATCTCCAGAAATTAATTTTCATCGTTATTTTCGCTCTTTATGGAATATTTATGAATGGTGAAGGGAGTAGAGCCGCTTCGTTATGTTCCTGTAAGGAAGTGCCGATGGTAATGAGCCCCAAGAGCTACTATTGTGTCACGAGCAACGGAAAAAACAACATCGCTTGTTATATTTTTATGAGCCAATGTAAAAACAAAGGACTTACAAAATGTGAGGGTAAGAGCACGGAGGAGACGAATGCGTTAAAAACGTACTGCTCGCAATGTGCAGGCAGTGGCGAGTAGTAAAAGAAGGAGAGAAAACTCCTCACATCTTTTTAAAAGTAAGCACCTCTTTAACAAGAGATTTTGACACGCCCTCTGGAAGAGGACCCTCATCAAAAAATAGGGAATAAAGGGTTTGGTCAGAAAAGGAAAGAAGAAATTCAAATTCTTTCAGCTCTGAACGTGGCATCCTTTGAATTCTTTCGCCAAAAGCTCCGAGCAAAAAATCCATTTCCCGCATCCCGCGATGCTGGCTTTGATAAAGAAGCCTTTTTTTGAACGTTGATAAACTTTCCATGGAGTTTCTTTTGCCATATTTTCAGAAACGTGGAAACCCGATCTTGAAATTACCTTCCAATTTGAATATGATAAATGCAAATTGGAAGGTATTTATTTTTATCGAGAACTAATTATTTCGAGAACTCTATTGGAAATAATTCTGTTTATTTGTTCGGCTATAGGACGCCTTATCTCCGAAATTTGTCGGTTGATTGATGAAATTGAGGCCATGGTTTCTTTCTCATCAGCTGACCCTTGTTCGGCAATGCTCTTAGAAAAATCTCCAAATTGGTCAACTGCTCCATTCTTTTTCTGGCGAAGGTCAGCAACTTCTCCTTCATATTGTTTTTGATGGGCGGTTTTTATCTCTTCAATTTTTTTCTCATCTTCACCCATAAGTTCTTTCCAAATAGCATCAATCGCTTTTAGGTGCGGGTTCTTGCACGTGGCTAAATGCATACATTCTATCGAGTCTCGTAAACCCCTATCGATACTAAGGAACTCCTTATTAAGTCTTGCAATCGCGTCATCATGTTCTTTTCTACGTGCATCAAAATCTGGCCGTTTTTTCTCTATAGCTTGTTTATAGGGAGCAAGCTGAGATTCTAAATCTTTTTCAATAGCATCTAAACGTTTCTTTATCTCTTGAGTTTTAGAACCAAGAGCTTCTTCCTCTTTTGCAAGTGTCTCGGCCCTCTCTGCATCGCGCTTTGCAAGTTCCTGGCGAAACTGGTCAACTTGTTGTTGAAGCCCACTGGATTTCTCGTCCATATCTAGTTCTAATCCGAGTGTTTCTGGGGAGAACTCCCTTCTAGCTTGACCCACTATGCCATTATAGCAATTTTCTTCAGAAGCCATTTCCTCTTTAGTCATCTTACCATAGGCAGGCATTTGTATAAGGCTAGAAGCAAGGGCAGTCCCTACCAAAAATGAAAAAACAAATTTTTTATCAAACATAATAATCCTCTTTAAATAAATAACATTAATTATCGTTCTAATAAAACGATCCGTTATTGTGAATATAATAATACTTTAAAAATTGTCAAGGACCTAACTAAAAAAAAAGTAAATTCACTAAAGAAACTCCTGCAAGACAAAGGGCGATAAGGACAGAAGCGGACGCTGCATCCTTTGAAAATTTGATCAAAGGGTTAGGCTCTTTTGTATGAGCATCATTGGCTTTTTCAAGAGCTGTGTTCATTAATTCACTCATAAGGACAAGAGCAAAAGAAAAGAGAACAAACACCTTATCGGTCTTATCCCCTGGAATCCAAAAAACAAAGGGAAGAATAAGAAAAGAGGCGATGATTTCCAAACGAAAGGCCCACTCCTCTTTCCAGGTCAGAATTAAGCCATTCATAGAATTAAAAAGAGCTTTAATCAATTGCGTCATGAGTAGCCTTTATTTGACGTTCATCCGGATACGATAACGCAAGCTCACCTCGTCTCGGGCTGGAATATCTAAAGTCCACGAAATTCTCTTATCCTCTTCTTCATGGGGATGGGTTTCTCTTAAAATCACCCATTCACCTAAAACATCTTGGAAAACTGTCACGCGCTTGGGTATGTCGGTCGTATTCTTCAAATCTAACCGATAGCCAGATTCAACAACATTTGTTCCAAGCTTTCGATAATCAGTTTGTCGCATCTCAGTTGTGATTTCTTTTGTGCTTCCCACGCGCAAACTTAAAAACTGATCAAGAGGTGTTAAGGATGTCTTGTTCTCACCAATATAGAAAAGTGTTCCATCCGCATTGCGACGAAATACCTGCATCGTTCCTTTTGGAAAAACAATGCCAAGACCTTGGTCTTTCGTATTTTTGACAGAAAGCCAAGTTTCAACTCTTGGTTTCATCACCAGCCCTTCCTCATCAACGATGATGTCATTCTTTGGGTAAATGCGGTAACTTAAAATGGGTTTTAGATTCCTTGCGGAAAACCATAAGATATTCTTAATCGCCTTGTCAGGAAGGCTAATAGGTCTTTCTATATCATAAAAAAAGCCCCTTTGTTGGGCAATGCGGAAGTGGCCTTTTTTAATATTCATACGGCTCGTATTATGGATCGTAAGCCAACTATTTAAGTCCAATGCACTCCCATCCGTGGCTACAATAATCGTATACCCTGCATCCCAGGAAAAACCTTTTGCAAGGTAGCCCAAGTCAAATTGATAGTCCCCTTCCTTCGCATTCATAAGTTTCAACGTAATCATAGGTTCAGCCACTAAAGTATAAGGAAGATGTGGGAAGATAATTTGATTTTTCGGAACCGAGAAAATGGTTCCTTGGGCATCCAAAATGGCATTCTCCCCATCAACGGACAAAAGCTTCCCATTCGAAGGAATCTGACTTGTTGTTTGAGAAAGAATATTAACAGCTTGACCAATGGAATGCTTTAGCAAGGTTTCACGCGTAATATCGGGACCTTGAAAATTATATTCTAAGATTTTAATAGAGGGAGATGGAGGAACAGGTTGGAAAAGAAAACTATCCATTAAGACAGAAGAGGGTACATCCTTAATTAAAAGCTTATTTGAACCCAGTTTCAAGAAGGCCGTCCTCTTTTCCCTTATAAGGGCCATCTCTTGGGGATAAAAAGTCACGTTAACTTCAAGTTGTGATGCTTGAGAAATTTCTTGGACAACTGCCATTGCAGCGGGTCTTAACAAAAGTAAAATCAGGAATAGAATACATCTCATTTTGAGCCTACCTTTTTTAATTCTGGAGATTGCAATTCTCTGGGCGTTTGGTCAAGAGGATCAAGTTCTATAATTTCAATAGCTTGAGACGTGGAGCCTAACTCCTTAAACTTACGCGCGGTAGGGAGCACTCGATGTTCAAGACTTCCAACAGCTTGGTTATAGGAGAAAACGGCTCCTCCTAAACTTTTACCAAGCCGCGCAAAATGTTCTGCCATGTCAGAAAGACGTTTATGAAGTTCCCGACCAAGCTCACTTATCTCCTTAGCGTTTTCTGCCAGCTGTTCATGACGCCACCCATAAGCAACGGCGCGCAGCAAAGCAATAAGTGTCGTTGGGGTAGCCAAAATAACCCGATCTTCAACACCTGCTTCAATAAGGCTTGGGTCATGCTCTAAGGCCGCACTAAAAAAAGTTTCTCCCGGCAAAAACAAAACAACAAAATCTGGGGCAGGTTGAAACTGTTCATAATAAGATCTCTTGCTAAGGGCTCTGATGTGAGCTCTCACCTGTCGAGCATGGTCTCGTAGTTTTTCCTGGCGGGTTGTCTCATCTTTAGCTTCAAGACTTTCCAAATAAGCCGCAAGAGGCGCTTTTGCATCCACAATAATTTTTTTCTCCCCTGGAAGATTAATAATAAGATCAGGGCGGAGCCTTCCTTCACCGTCTGAAGAGGACACTTGCTCTTCAAAATCACAATAGTTAAGCATTCCGGCCATTTCAACCACACGTCTGAGTTGCATTTCTCCCCAACGGCCTCGAACAGAAGGAGTTTTTAAAGCATTTACCAAGTTTGAAGTTTCTGACGTTAATTGCTTTTGGGTCACCAAAAGTTCATTCACCTGGTGCTTAAGCACGGCATAGGCGCTCATGCGGGATTTTTCGAGCTCAAGAATTTTTTTGTCGACGATATTAAGGGATTCTTTAACGGGTGCCACAAGTTCTGCGATGGCCTTTTGGCGAGTTGTAAGATCATTTTGGGATGCTTCTTGGAATTTTCCAAGGGTTTCCTTGGCCAATTCTAAGAAAGATTTATTGCTTAGGGAGAGAGCTTCTGAGGAAATAACCTTAAATTTATCTTCCCATTTCTTTTGAATATCTTCTAATAGCTTCAGCTTTTCTTGGGTTTCCTTTTCTGATCGTTGAAGGGCCATGCGTAATTCAGCGTTTTTCTCCCCCAAAAGTCGAAGTTCCTCTTCTTTCTTAAGCAAAATGTCTTCAATAGTTGAAAGGCGGTTGGCTCTTTCCTGATAAAGAGCTTTTTCTTGAATAAGCCTTGAGATGTGACGTTGAAAAAAAACATAAAGCACAAATAGAAGAAATAGTATTCCTCCTAAGGCAATAACATTTGTACTTAATTCAGGCATGACAACGTTTTTATCCAGTCTATTTAAAAAGTTTACTCAGTATGATAATTCTTCTGGCGTCTTTGACCAACTTGTTTTATGAAATAATTAATAAACTTTTAGAGTACCTTGCTTTTTCTTGTTTTACCATATGTTGAGGAGGTTAGAATGGCAAATATTCAACTTGTTTTCCAGGCATGTGCGGGTTTGATCATATTTATTTTCCTTGCTTGGGTGTTTAGTGAAAATCGAAAACAGGTCAAATTTAAAAGCGTTTTTCTTGGTCTTGCCATCCAGATTATTCTTGCAATCCTCGTAACCAAATTTAGTGTTGTTCGCTCTGGCTTTCTCTGGCTTGGTGAGGGCGTGATGGCGCTTAAGGATGCGACAGCTGCTGGAACAGGCTTTGTTTTTGGTTACTTAGGCGGGGGAGAGGCTCCCTATTCAGCTAAGGAAGGCGCCAACACCTTTATCTTTGCTTTCCAAGCCCTGCCCATGGTCATCGTCTTAAGCGCTCTTGCCATGTTACTTTTCCACTGGCGAATCTTGCCTATTATTGTGAAAGGTTTTTCAAAGATCTTCCAAAAGACACTCGGAATTGGAGGGGCATTGGGTGTTTGTGCTGCTGCAAAAATATTCTTAGGCCAAACAGAGGCCCCTTTACTTGTTAGGCCTTACCTTGGAAAATTTACACGAAGTGAGCTTTTTACAGTCATGACAGCTGGTATGGCCACAACCTCCATCTCGATTATGGTTCTTTATGCCATGATTTTGGAAGGAACGGTTCCTGATCCTATTGCTCATATTTTAACCGCTTCAATCATTAGCGTTCCTGCAGCCATTGTTATTTCTCGTATTCTGATTCCTCAAGTTGGGGAAGATACATCTGGTCATCTTGTCGTCCCTTATCAATTCTCAGGATCCATGGAAGCCATCGCCCAAGGAACCAGTGATGGTATGAAACTCTATATGAACATTTTGGCTATGCTCATTGTGTTCCTTGCCATTGTCGCTATAGCGAATGGGCTCTTAGGACTTTTACCCCTTATGAATGGCGAGCCCATGAGCCTCCAGCTCCTTTTAGGGTATATTCTAGCCCCTCTGGCTTGGTTTATCGGAATTCCTTGGGAGGAAGCCATACCAGCTGGAGCTCTTCTAGGAAAGAAGACAATTCTTAATGAAATTGTCGCCTTCGTCAGCCTTGCCGCTTTGCCCAAAGGAATTTTAAGCATGAAGAGCAGCATTATCATGACCTATGCTCTTGCAGGTTTTGCCAACCTCAGCAGTATCGGCATTCAAATTGGAGGAATTGGAACCATGGTTCCAGAGCGTAAACAAGAAATTATTTCCTTAGGCATCAAAGCACTCATCGCGGGCACAATTGCCAGTTGTATGAGTGGAGCTATTGTCGGAATATTGTATAGCTTTGGGTAAAGTTTTTATTATAAGCGGCCCCACAGCCAGTGGAAAATCTGACTTTGCTCTCAAAAGAGCCCTGGAGAAAAACGGCGTCATTATCAATGCTGATAGCCTTCAAGTCTATAAGAGCCTTGAAATTCTCACTGCCCAACCCGCTCCCCAAGCGTGTTTAGAGATTCCCCATCGTCTGTATGGTTTTCTTGATCCTAGCCAACATTTTTCTGTTGGAAAATGGCTTTCATTAGCCCACCAAGAGATTGAAAATGCCTTAGAAAACAACAAGCTTCCTTTCATTGTTGGCGGCACAGGCCTTTATTTAAAAACCCTTATGGAAGGCCTCTCGCCTATTCCACCCATTTCCCCAGATATCCGCAAAATGATAAAGGATGATCAAACTCAGAATTATGAGGAGCTGAAAAAAGTGGACCCCGTCCTTGCCTCTCGCATCTCTCCTCAAGACTGCCAAAGAACTCAACGTGCGCTCGAAGTTTTTCATGGAACAGAAAAGCCCTTAAGCTTCTGGCAACAACAAAAGCCCTGTCCACCTCCTTATAACTTTCATGTCCATATTCTTATCCCTCCCAAGGATGAGCTTGAAAAACGGATGACGTCACGTCTTGAAAGCATGGTTAAATGCGGTCTCGTTGAGGAGATCAAAGACCTTTTAACACGCCCTCTCTCAACAAATGCAAAAAAAGCCATCGGCTTTTATGAATTTGCAGGCTATGTAAACGGCACTTGCACCTTTGAAGAGGCGTTTAAGCTAACCCTCCTTCATACGCGACAATATGCTAAGAGACAAATGACCTGGTTTCGTCATCAATTCAAAAACATATAAGTCTATGTTTACAAACATATAACGATAAGCCTATGCTTCTTAAGCTAATTGAAAAAAGTTAATTCAATGAGAATGAATTGGGATAGGTTGCGTATTTTTTATGTCGTAGCTTCTGCTGGAAGCTTTACGAAAGCAACTCAAAATTTAAACATTAGTCAGTCTGCGATCAGCCGACAAATTCACATTCTTGAGAGTGAACTTGGATTTTCCCTTTTCCGACGGGTTTCCCGTGGTCTTGTCCTGACGGAAACCGGGAAGTTCCTTTATGACATTGTTTCAAAAGTGTTTGCGAAACTATCAACGGTACAAATAGAAATTGAAGAGCTAAGAAATTTCATCCGTGGACCCATTCACATCGCAAGTACCATTGCTTTTGGATCCTTATGGCTTGCCCCAAGACTCAAAAAATTTATTGAGAGATATCCTGACATTGAAGTAAGCGTTTTTCTAAAAGATGATGAAATCGATCTAAATTTACGCGAAGCAGACGTTTGGATCACCCCTGTTCTCCCAACCTATTCGCATATGGTGCATAAAGGACCCTTTTCCTTTCGCCACCACATTTATGCAAGTAAATCTTATCTAAGACAACACGGAACACCAAAAACACCAAGAGATCTTAATGAGCATCGACTCATTGTTTTTGGAAAAGAAATGCCCCACGTCAGAAACAACTATAATTGGCTATTAACCGTTGGAACTGAAGATTGCAGAAAGCCTTATCTCGTTTTAAACAATATCCAAGCTATTTATGAGGCTACCCGTGGAGGCCTTGGAATTTCTGCTCTTCAAAAATATATGATTCATGATGATCCTGAATTGGTGGAAATTCTTCCAGACCTTCCCGAAGTCGTTTCAAACCAATATGCAGTTTATCCCTCCCACCTTAAAACAATTAAACGTGTTCAAGTCTTTATCGATTTTTTGACAGAACAAATGCAAGGGCAAGGGGGATCAGCTTAAGATCATGCGTCATCATTTTACTCTTAAGGGACCCTTTTCTCTTCTCCCTATTGCGTTCTTCTTATTAATTTTTATTGGAAGCGGTGTGTACTTTACTCTCCAAGGCGTAGAACTTGCTTTTTATAAGGTTTCAGCAAGCGTTGCTATCCTCCCAGCAATTTTCTTGGCGGTTTTTCTTGGTCGTCATTCTCTCTCGGACAACATCGCTGTGTTTATAGAAGGAGTCCGCGAAAAAAATATTATTACGATGTGTATGATTTACCTCCTAGCTGGAGCTTATACTGAGGTTTTAAAAGGCATTGGCGGAGTTGACGCCACCGTCTATTTTGCTCTTCAATTCGTTCCCAAAGACGCCACTCTCGCTGGGGTTTTTCTTATTGGAGCTTTTGTTTCAACCTCTATGGGAACGTCTATGGGAACAATTGCGGCCATTGCCCCCATAGCTGTAGGTATTTCCCAAGCATTAGGTCTTGACCCAAGTCTAATGGCAGGTGCTGTCATTAGTGGGGCAATGTTTGGAGATAATCTTTCTATGATCTCCGATACAACGATTGCAGCGACTCAAATTCACTCCTGTTCATTAAAAGATAAGTTTAACATTAACTTGTTTATCGCCTTAGTCCCTTTACTTCTAACCCTAATTCTTTACCTGCTCTCAGCGCCGGGGGAAGCAAAAGAAATTCCGCTCAATCCTAATCCCCCAGATCTTATTTTCACTTTTCCCTATATTTTTGTTCTCATCATTGCCCTTTTAGGGGTGAACGTTTTTATTGTTCTTTCTGCTGGGCTCTTTGTGGGAAGCGTTATCGGCCTTTTTTTCTCCCCCTCTTATACCTTCTTAGAGTTAGCAAAAAATATCTTTGAGGGATATACATCCATGAATGAAATCTTAGTCCTCTCCCTCCTCATAGGGGGGTTAAGTGAGCTTGCCAAAAACCAAGGGGGGATCCGTTTCATCGTTCAATTAGTCGATGCCCTTATTCAAAAGTGGGGGCGACGAGCCCAAGGCTCGCGTATTGCAGAAAGCGCCATAAGCCTTCTTGTAAGTATTTGCGATTTTTGTACGGCGAACAATACGATTGCCATTATCTTGGCCGGCGAAGCCACCTTAGAAATCTCTCAGAAATACCGCGTTCCCATGGCTCGTACCGCCGCCCTTGTCACCATATTCTCTTGTGTTTTTCAAGGTATCCTCCCCTACAGTGCTCAAGTCCTTCTTGCTGGCTCTTTGGCGGGCGTTTCTCCTCTAAGTGTTGTTCCTTATATATATTATTGTTACTTGCTTGGAATTAGCGCTATCGTCGCTATAATATTCCGTCTTCCTAAATTACAAAAAAATTAATCTAACTTTAACTTTTCTTTGATAATCTAAACTAATCAAGAACTATAATTGCTTAACAGTGAGGAAAGCTTTTCAAAAGCTCGCCTCCCTCATCAGAGGAGATTTGGAACGATGAAAGTCAAAGAAATCATGTCTAAGAACGTCAAGCTCATTCACCCACATGCCCATATTGCTGAGGCCGCAAAGCTCATGCGAGAAAAGGACATTGGGATGATTCCAGTTGGAGAAAATGATCGTCTTGAAGGTGTCATTACCGATCGCGATATTGTTATTCGTGCTCTCGCTAATGGAAAGGACTTGGAAAGACTCACTATTCGAGAGGTCATGACGCCAAACTGTCATAGTTGTTTTGAAGAAGATACAATTGAAGAAGCTTCAAAACATATGTCTAAGGATCAAATACGACGCCTCACAGTCCTTGATAAGAACAAACACGTGGTAGGAATTTTGTCCTTGGGTGACGTTGCTACCAAAGGCTCAGATGAAGAAGCAGCTAAGGCTTTGCATCGTATTTCTAAAACAAAACATTAAAGTCAAAGAATGAGGAACGAATCTCATACAATTCGTTCCTTTTCAAAAAGGACCTTTAAATGTTTCAGAATCGCGCGGATGCAGGAAGACAACTTGCAGAAAAACTAAAAGCATATGAGGCTGAAAAGCCTCTTATTTTTGCCCTTCCGAGAGGTGGCGTCCCCGTTGGTTATATTGTTTCCAAAGCTCTAAAGGCCCCCCTTCATGTTATTATTGCCAGGAAAATTGGTGTGCCGTGGCAACCTGAGCTTGGTGTAGGGGCGATCGCTCCTGGTGTGGAACTTTTCAACGAAGGGTTACTTGACGAATTGGGGCTGAAATCCCAAGATTTAAAGGAGACCATTAAGCTTGAGGAGCAGGAGATGAAAAGGCGGCTCAAGCTTTATGGAGGAAAGGAAAATCTTAAAAAAATTCAAGGGAAAACTGTCATTCTTATTGATGATGGGCTCGCAACGGGAATCTCCGCCCAGGCGGCCTTAAAAAGCCTCAAACAGTGGAAACCCAAAAAGTTGATTTTAGCCGTTCCTGTGGGGTCACCTTTTACCATTGAAAAATTAAAGACGCAAATTGATGAGCTAATTTGCTTAAAGGCACCCGCTGATTTTTACGCTGTTGGATCGCATTATGTTGATTTTTCTCAAGTTTCTGATGCCGAAGTTATCGATTTTCTTAGGAAATCAAAGAATTAGACCTTTGTTTGCCCCTCCGATCTTTATTAAGAACATCTTGTCAGAAGTTCCTATTTTGCTTATCCTTTAAGAAATTCAGAGGAGTTCAAAATGAGAAATATAATCGTGAGTTTTATTTTATTCACCTTCTTTTTGGGAGGGGAAGCCTGTGAAGCGAAAGGAAAAAAGCCTGAGCCCAAACCTCTTCCTGAAATAAGCTTGGGAAGCGATAAAGCACCTGTTACTATGATTAATTATTCCTCGCTTACCTGTCATCATTGCGCGAACTTTCACACAGTCGTACTTCCTCAGATTGACAAAAACTATATCAAACTAGGCAAAGTACGCATTATTTTCCGAGATTACCCTGGAGATCAAATCAGTATTCAAGCTCACCTGCTGGCTTGGTGCAAAGGAGAAATGAAATATTTGGATTTTATGAAAATCTTCTTTGCAAGCCAAGACAAGTGGTTGACAGAAAAAGATCCTGTTAAAGCCTTAAAGAAAGTAGCCCTTAATAATGGACTTACGGAAAAACAAATCGAAGGCTGCCTTAAGAATCAAGAGCTTTTGGATAAAATTCTTCAAGTCCGACTCGACGGCCAAAAAAAGTATAAAATTACAGCAACGCCGACCATTATCATTAATGCAAAGATCTATCCACGGACCCTTGACTTTGAGGAGTTTAAAGGGATTGTCGACCCCCTTCTAGAATCCAGCGTCAAAAAGGTAAGCCTTAAAAAAGGCAAGAAAAGTTGATCCTCGTCCAGCGACCTCTTATATAATGAATGAAAGAGGAGTCAAATATGGCGTTAGCACGTGAAAAAATCATGGCGTTTTTGTGGGAAGCCTTTCCTGAGGCTGAGATTGATCTGAAGGATTCAGTGGGTGATAGCAATCATTTTGCAGTCACAATCATTTCAAAAACTTTTTCTGGAAAAACAAAGATAGAGCAACATAAGATGGTGTATGATGCCCTCCAGGGTCATATGGGAACAAGCTTACATGCCCTTTCTTTGAAAACACAAATTCCAACGGAGTAACTTTATGTCTCAGACCTTCGATCAAATCAAAAACGATATTTCTTCCCATGACGTTGTTCTTTATATGAAAGGGAATGCCCAGTTTCCCATGTGCGGTTTTTCAGCAACCGTTGTTCACGTTCTAAATGCCCTTGGTGTTAACTTTAAAGCCATTGATGTTCTCCAAGACAACGATCTTCGTGAAGGAATCAAAATATTTACCAATTGGCCCACCCTCCCTCAGCTTTATATTAAAGGTGAATTTGTGGGCGGGTGTGATATCGTCCGTGAAATGTATGAGACAGGCGAACTTCAAAAATTTCTTTCTGATAAAGGTCTTTTAAAACAATAACTTGCAAATAAGGGATGGCAATAAGAAAATTATTCGCGTCCCTTTTACACAAAGATTTTTTGAGCTTTTATATATTTTAAAAAGAATGTAATGTCTAACTCGATTATGATTTTGGGGTAAAAAATGAAGGACAGCTTGAAAATATCATCATTACTTAATAGATTAATATTAATCATTATATCTGTGATATCTATATCAACGTTATGCCTTGCAAAAGATAGTATATCCTCTGCAATTAACACAACCGAACCAAAATCGGCTAATAATAACAATGCTACATCTCAAGCTTATTCTTTTACTGAACAACCATTTGATGCCATACAATTAAATGGTGCTTTTGAGATGACAGCACAAGTTACTCATCAACCTCACACTGCAAATGTTATTATCACTACTAGTGATAGCTTATTACCATATATTAAAGTTTATGTGAAAAATAAAACTTTATATATTTCTAAAAAAGATGATCGGGAATTTCATCCTTTTAATAAAATAAAAGTTACGGTTAGTGTTGAGAATTTAAAATCAATCAAAACAAATGGTTCCAGTAATAGCCATATCAATGATATCAAAGCTGATGATTTCGCTGCAGAAATAAACGGCTCTGGAAATATTGTCCTACAAGGAAACGCTGAAAAATTAGCAGCGGAAATTCACGGCTCAGGTGAAATAGACGCTAAAAACCTTATGACTAAAAAAACGAATGCCTCTATTTATGGCTCGGGGTATATCATCGCTAATGCGACACAAAAAATGGACCTTAAAATCTATGGATCAGGAAAAATTGAATATTATGGTCATCCACAAAAGATTGAACAAGCTATCTACGGATCTGGAAAAACAAAGGATATGGGGATCTAAGGATATAAATCAGGTCCGTTTAAATGATCTTTTTAAAGGAAATTAAGGTTCGGATGCCTTAATTGTCGAACGGAGAAACCCTCAGATTTTAAATCTCGCATGATTGTATTGACCTGTTCCTTATCTTGGGTCTCAATCATAATATCGATTTCAGCCATTTTAATTGGAATTTCGTAAAGAAGCCGCTGGTGCTTGACTTCGAGGATATTTCCTTGATGCTTTGCAATAGCCCTTGCTATTTTTTCCAATACTCCTGGGACATCATTCACATCTAAACGTAAAAGAGTTAAACTCCCCTCACGGAGCTGTCCTCGCATCATGATAGATGAAAGTATACGTCCATCGATGTTTCCCCCTGTAATGATGATACCCACAGTTTTTTTCTTGAAAAGAGAAGAGTTATGAAAAAGGGCTGCCACCCCAGCAGCTCCAGCTCCTTCAACGATTATATTTCCTTGGCGCGCTAACACATCAACGGCGTGTTCAATTGCTTCTTCTGTAACGATCTCAATTCCTTCAAGACGGTCCTTCAAAATCATTTTTGGAAGAAGCCCTGGATGTTTAACAGCAATTCCATCGGCTAAGGTGATCTCTTCTCCTTTTTTCTCTTTTGTATTGTATAAAGCTTGTGACATTGATGCATAGCCCTTGATTTCAACCCCATAAATTTGAAGGCTGGGCTTCAAAAATTTTGCAGCAAGCGCTATACCTGCACAAAGTCCTCCCCCTCCTATAGGAACCAATAAAACATCCAAATCGGGTTGATCTTCAAGCATCTCAAGGGCAATTGTCCCTTGTCCAGCAATAATATGGGGGTCATCATAAGGATGAATAGATGTAAGGTTTTCTTTTTTAGCTATTTCTTCGGCAACTGCATTTGCTTCTTCAAAGGTTTTCCCTGCAAGAATAACCCGAGCTCCCCAACGTTCTGTGTGCCCAACTTTCATCGGAGGAGTGTTAAGAGGCATAACAATTATTGTAGGAATGCGTAAGTTTTGAGCATGGAGGGCCACAGCTTGAGCATGATTTCCTTTCGAAACTGCAATAACCCCTTGACGCATTTCTTGATAAGAGAGACTTTTTAGCTTTATATACGCTCCTCTTTCTTTAAAGGAGCCTGTTTCTTGGAAATTCTCAAGTTTGAGAAAAATTTTTGTATTAAAAAGACGAGATAGGGAGAGGGAATAAAGCGTTGGGGTTTTTAAAACAACTCCTTTTAATAAAGTTCTTGCAAGTTGAATATCCGCAAAGGTTGATTCCATTCATTCTCCTTTAAGGAACTTCAACTGAGAAGTTCCCAGGTTCAGTTATAAAAATAAGTCCCGCCCACAAACATATAACTGTTGACGTTTGATCAAGAGCTGGACCTTCCGTTACCATAACATCGATGGCTTCAGATATCCATGGATCAGTCGTCACAGGAACACAAGGCATGGGAACAAGAACTCCCCCTGCACTAATTGTAGCCGACAAGACTTCAGGATTGGCAAGGGAAATGCACAGAATAAAACCCATAATGTTTGCGAGCGGAATGAAATCAGTAATGTTTCCCATAAGCATCCCTTCCGCCATCACAGTACGATCAGGGAGTACTGTTAAAGGCGTAGGGGCTGTGCCGAAACAACACTCAATAAGAGAGGTCTCCCCAACAACAGCAAAGCTCATCTTTCGAGTCCTGCAGGGATGGGATTGCCATCCTTATCAAAAAGTTGGGGTTTCCGAACAAGCCTCCCCCGATCAAAAACCATTATCCGATTTAAGTGCCCATTTTCATGAAAGGAGCGAAATTCGCCTTCCTTCTTTCCTTGACTATAAAATCCAGTTTCCAACAACGTCCCACTTGGATAATAGGTCAGAGAAGGGCCCTCTAAAACACCTTCGTGATAATGAAGGATGCTCTTAACACGTCCTTGGGAATCATAGGCAATAGATGTACCTTTTTTCTTTCCATCTTCATAGTGGATACGGGCCCGCATCATACCTGCCTTATCATAAAGGACTGTTTCTCCATGCTGTTTTCCTTCCTTAAAAGTCGTATGTAAGGAGAGAGCACCATTCTTATAAAATTCAGCAAGCCCATGACGAACACCTTTTTGATATCGAAGGTTTTCTTTTAATTGTTGAGAGGAATCATAACGCCTTGCTTCTCCATGGAGCACGCCTTCTTTAAACGGCAAGTGGGCAACAAGATTTCCTTCTTTACTATAATGTTCTTCTATTCCATAGAACTTTCCTTCAATTTTTTCACCGAAAGCTTTCTTCTTCTCAAATTTCGTTTCTTCCTTTTTTTCAAGGATATCCTTTTGAGACAATTCAGCTTCTAAAATTTCTTTTTCATTATCTTCACTCATTGATTTTACCCATTTAGTGTGATTATTGCCCCCATCACTTCCACAGAAGCTCCCTCAATCTCTACCGTTCCACCCCCTGTGCAACTAAGCTCTCCTCCTGCACTCACCGTCATATCCGCTGTGGCTGTTAAATTAATTTCATTGGCGGTCACATCAAAAGATCCGGTGCAGGTATAGGTTACATCCCCTGTTATATTAAACTCTACATTTCCCTCCTGACACTTAATGGTAATATTTCCTTCATCCAACTCAATTGAATAATTGCCCTTAACAATTTGTAGCGTTTTATCACCGTTATTTAATTTCAAACTATCGTTACATTTTTTACCTCCTCCTTGCTCTCCTTGTTGTTCTCCTTGTTGTTCTTCTCCTTCTCCTCCTTGCTCTCCTCCTTGTTCTCCTCCTCCTTGTTCTCCTCCTCCTTGCTCTTGTTCTTCTCCTTCTCCTTCTTCTGCTTGAGCTTGCAGTTCAATTGTACGACTGCCTCCTACAATCGTAATTTTATGATCATTTTGTATATCAACGTTAAAGTCTTTCTGGGCATGCATATAAATTTCTTCTGATTTTTTTTTATCTTCAAAGCGAAGTTCATTATATCCAGATGTTCCTTCTCCTTCTGACTTACTGGTTTGACTGAGTATTGTTGATTTTGTAGGCTCATCAGGCAAGTATGGGGGCTTATTTTCTCCATTATAAACGGTCCCAATCACCAAAGGCTTATCGGGATTTCCATCAAGAAAAGAAACCACAACTTCTTGCCCGACACGAGGCGTGAAAAGAGTCCCCCATTTTTGTCCAGACCACAAAGTTGCAACCCGTATCCAACATGATGTGGACTCATCTTCTTGTTCAGAAGAATCCCAGTGAAACTTGACTTTAATACGCCCATACTCTTCCGTATATATTTCCTCCCCCTGTTTGCCTGTTACCTTTGCAGTTTGCGTGCCATAAATACGTGGCGGAGGAGTTACTTGAGGAGCTTTAAAGGGTTCTGTTGAGGGAAAGGCTTGGTATTGATTCTTATAAAGAGGATTTCCTCCTCCTTCAACGATGCGCGCCTCATGACGCACTTCATAAAGAACATAAGTAATATTCGCATCTGATCGCGGATGATCTTTCAAGGTAAAGCTATACCCAGGCAAAAAGAAGGGAACCAAAGATACCCCCTCCACCCTTTTTTGATGGGCATCTTCCGATTGTAATTTGACCTGTGTGAGGGTATCCCCTATGGTTTGCTCAGTGAACACTTCGCGATAGTTTGTAATGTCGCCCCCTTCAGCATCAGTTGGGCCAGAGGCTGTCCCTTTTAAACGGTTTTGAGGAGAAAGGTAATTGTAGCTGATTAAGGTATTGGTTGAGGGAACAATGTGTTGATGAATGAAACACGAGCTTACGGTCATCATGAAAGGCTCATGGATAGCTGAATCATGAAAACTAACTGAGATTGCGTTGGGGCAAGGGGGAGAGGTCTCCGAAAAATCTGCCAGGACAATCTTATGCCCCTCTTCATTTTGTTCAAAATAATAAAAAATGCCCTCTTCTTCCATAAGTCGGGAGATAAAATTAAAATAGGTTTCATTATATTGAACACAGAATTCCCTTGCCTGTCTGCCCGCAGATGAGACGCGATTGGTGTAGGGAATCCCGTTGTCGTCCAAGATCTGTTGGATAATAGTCAAGGCGGATTTGTTCTGAAAAATTTGGCATTGTCCAGAAAAGGTTAAAAGCCATACCTTTGGATACAAAACCGCACGATAAACATTCCACATATTGAGAGGTGCAAAAGGAGTCGCTTGTTGTTCAAAATGTCCAATAATGCCATTAAAGGTACGTTTTTCAGACCCTACTGTTAAAGAAACCGTTGCTGATTGTCGCATGAGGGTATCAAAATTAACGTCTCGACTTTGAGCTGTCATAAGCACCGTATATTCAAAGAGATTTGAAAGTCTTTCAACGCCTTGAAATAAATTGAGTTTGAAGGAATACCCTCCCGGAACACTGATGTCTAAAAAAACCTTAGCTCCCTCTTCAGGCATATTTTGTACCTTTACTTGTAAGTTTTAGAAGGTGAATTTCCTAGAATCCTCTTTGCTCTACTGTAAATTCACCTTCTTTATGGTGCAAGTGAAAGTTTACGAGTCTTTAAAGCCTTATTGATGTGTTCCTCTGTTCCCTCAGGAAATTCTACAGGAGGAAACGGCTTTCCGGGATTCTTTAAAATACGGTCTGCCATACGCGCTGTCTGTCGCCCGAGATCAAATTGATTAGGCCCCAAGGCCGCGAGAGCCCCTTGCTCCAACAAGTCAACATCACTCACAAAGGCAGGAATTCCACAAGCTTGTGCAGCTTTTACAACGCTTTTAAAGGCGGAGAGGGACGTATTATCATTGTTGATAAATAAAGCATCTGCCTTACCACAGAGGCTTTGGCTAGCTCCCAACACGTCACTGGTTTTAGAAGCAGTCGCAAGCACAAGATCTAAATCGAGCTTCTTTGCAGCTATCTTCATCTTATCAAGCATGGCCACAGAATTAGCCTCACCTGGATTATAAACAATGCCAATGGTTTTAAGCTCTGGTACGAGTTTTTTAAAGAGCTCAAACTGAGGCTCAACGCTCACAAAATTTGAAACGCCTGTAATATTTGCCTCAGGTTTTTCCAAGTTTGACACCAATTTTGCCGAAAGGGGATCGGTGACACTTGCAAAGACAATAGGGATCGTTGTTCCTTTAGCTGCGGAGAGGGCCGCTTGGGCAGCCGTTGTTCCGATCGCCAGCACCAGATCAGGATGCGTTGACACAAACCGCTGGGCTATTTGAGCTGCTAGCGCTGTATTCCCTTGAGCGGACTGGGTTTCAACATGTGCGTCCTTATACCCTAAGACAGAAAGCTCCTTGAGAAAACCTTCTCTTGTTGCATTTAGAGCAGGGTGATCGATGGTTTGGATAATTGAGATTTCAAGGGATGTACTGCGTACTGAAGAAAATGAAAGTAATGAAAAAAAGAAAGAGAGATTGATTAATTTGATTACGTTTTTAAATAATAACATTTTAAGGTCCTCATTCGATTAAGTCGTTGATTTATCGCAAATAATAAAAATTTTCTATGATGATGGTGATGCATAATCTTTCTCCGTTATCTGAATTAACTTCTTTCCCTATGAAAGAAGTTCTTAAGCATAGTCATTTTAGATAAAAAAAGAAACCCAAAAAGAGGTTTTGTATACAGACATTTCTAATGGATAATAGCCCCATGATGGATAGGAATCTTTTTAAGATCATCCTCAAGCTCAATTTCAGCCAATTTTAAATCATAGGCCTGTTGAAGTTTAAGCCATAGCATAGGGTCAGTATCGCAAAAGCGCCCCAGACGCAAGGCCATACCTGGTGTTATGGGATGAGCCCCCTTTAAAATCCTGTGAAGGGTTTGGCGGGAAATCCCGAGCTCCTTTGCAGTTGCTGTAATCGACATTTTAAGATCAGGAAGAACATCCTCCTTAAGAATTAGCCCAGGATGGGTGGGAACCCTCTTTCTTCTTTCTGTGACAAGATATTCTCTTTTACTCATATTTTAGTCTCCTCATGAATCATTTTAATGATACTGCTCAAGATCAACAGCCCAAGCATCTGTTCCTCTCCATTCAAAGGTAATGACCCAAGGTCCATTCACATGAACAGAATAACGTTTG
>Ga0209211_10000578_pt1 | contig 74247 bp, 86 predicted proteins | sample RifGroA2_FD_183992 | JGI IMG/M metagenome (GOLD analysis project Ga0209211, IMG submission 183992) | Groundwater microbial communities from Rifle, Colorado, USA - Groundwater A2 (SPAdes) (version 2) | ecosystem: Environmental > Aquatic > Deep subsurface > Groundwater | place: Rifle, Colorado... | reverse complement strand
TGAAAGTTATTGAAGATTTTCCTCACCAGTGCAGGGCTGCCTTGCCTCTCGCAAAAGGAATTGCTGTTTCCGGCAAAGTTGATAAAATAATTGTTGCAGGCATGGGCGGCTCCGCTGTCGGCGGGGATTTATTAAGATTATATCTCCACGATTTGAAAATCCCAATCACCACAGTTAGGGATTACAAGCTGCCGAATTTTGTTGATGAAAACACTTTAGTTTTTGCTGTTTCCTATTCAGGCAACACTGAAGAAACACTGTCAGCTTTTGAAGACGCAACTAAAAGAAAAGCTAAGATTGTTGCAGTCACAAGCGGCGGAAAATTAGCCGAATCAGCTAAAAAAGTCATAAAAATTCCCAAGGGATTGCAGCCGAGGGCGGCTTTAGGATATATATTCTTTCCTATTCTTGGAGTTTTAGTCAATTCAGGCATTGTAAAAGAAAATCCAGGCGACGTTAAGGAAATGCTGGATATTCTGTCAAATACAGATGATTTTAAATCTTTTGGGGAGAGTATTGCAAAGCAGATTGGAAGCAGAACCCCCTTGATTTATGCGTCTGAGCAGTTTGGCGCAGTCGCTTACAGGTGGAAAACGCAGTTCAACGAGAACAGCAAGGTTGCTGCGTTTACGCACAATTTTTCGGAATTAAACCACAATGAAATAGTAGGCTACCAAACAATGAGCAAAGAAAGATTCATTTCAATATTTTTAAGGGATAATTTTGACAATGACCGCATAAAAAAGAGAATGAACATAACAAAAGACATTATTTCGCAGAAAGTTGATGTTGTTGAAGTTTATACAAAAGGAAATTCTTTACTTTCAAGATTATTCTCAGCGCTGTATTACGCTGATTTTGCCTCTTATTATCTGGCGCTGCAGAACAAAATAGATCCGACACCAGTTCATGTGATTGAAAGCCTGAAGAAGAAGCTGGCTGAGTAAGAATTATTTTTACTTTCTCCTGGTGGTTATTTAATGCGCATTTTTCAACAAACTTTTAAATAACTTCAAACATTACCGAGATTATGTTCCTGAAATCAATAAGGTTAAACAACATAAGAAGCTATGAGGTTCAGACTGTTAATTTTCCTTTAGGTTCTGTTCTTTTGGCAGGGGATATCGGCTCAGGAAAGTCAAGCATTCTGTTGGCAATTGAATTTGCGCTGTTTGGCGCAAAGAAAGGCGAGCTGCCGGCTTACACTCTGCTGAGGCACGGAAAAAAGGAGGGAAGCGTTGAATTGCACCTGCAGATTGATAACAAGGATGTAATAATTAAAAGAAATTTGAAAAGGAGCAACGGCGACATAAAGCAGGAAGCAGGGTATGTGATAATCAACGGAGTCAAAAAAGACGGAACGTCAGAGGAACTGAGGGCAATTTCACTTGAGCTGCTCGGCTACCCGAAAGACCTGCTGAAGAAAAGCAAGGACCTGGTTTACAGGTACACAGTCTACACTCCGCAGGAAGAGATGAAGCAGATTCTTTACGAGAGCAAGGAAGCGCGCCTTGACACTTTAAGGAAAGTATTCAACATTGACAAGTACAAAAGAATAAAAGAAAATTCAAAAATAATCGTCAGCGCGCTGAGGGAAAAAAAGAGGCACCTCGAGGGATTTATAGTTGATTTGGATTACAAGAAGAAAGATTTGGAAGAAAGAAAAAAAGAGATAGTTGAACTGGATGGCAGAATAACTGATTTGAATCCGAAAATAGAGGACGTCAAAAAAATAATTTCCGAAAAGAAAAACTCCATAGAATACCTGGAGGGCGACATAAAGGAGCTCGTTTCTGCAAGAAAAGGGTTAAGCGTCACGGAATCCAACCTTAAAATCAGGATTGAGCAGAACAACAGGCTGAACGAGGAAATAAAAAAGCTTGAAAGCCAGGTTGAAGACTTGAAAAAAGAGCTCGAAGGAAAAGGAGCGGAAGACATGGAATCAATATCAAAAAAAATTGACTGGAAGGAAAAAGAAATAGGCCAGGCAGATTTGGATTACCGGAATATGACGAGGCAGGCCAGGGAACTGGAAGTAAGGATGGAGCATTGCAGTGAAACAATGCGCAAAATACAGTCCCTTGATATGTGCCCGGTATGCGAGCAAAAAGTTGACGAAGCGCACAAGCACGAAATAAACTCAAGAGAAACTGAAAAATGCAGCCATTATCTGGACGAAATAAAAAAAATAAAGGATGAGGAGTCCAAGCTTGAGAGAATAAAAATTGAGCTGAAAAAAGAGATTGACCATCTAGTAAAAGAGCAGAGCCACCTCAATATCACAAAAGTAAAATTCGGGAATCTTAAGGAAAAGGAAACTTCAAAGCTTGAAAAATCCGGATTGAAGGAAAAAATTAAGAAAGAAATAGGGATGCTGAACGCAAAAAAAATCGAGCTCGGCGCCAAAATAGAAAAATATTCGCAGGCAGAGGAAAAATACAATGCAGTCAGGAAAGAGATTGACGGTCTGCTCCCGCAGGAAAGATTTCTTGAAATTGAAAAGGGAAAATGCGAAAGCGCAAAAGAGTCCGTGAAAAGGTTCATAGCATCTATCGAAAAAGAAATTTCTGAAAAGCAGAAGGCAAAAGAAAAGCTTGCTTACCTTGCCCAGCTGATAAACTGGATAGGCGAGTTTTTTGTGAATTTGATGTCGACAATGGAAAAGCATGTGATGGTGAACATTCACTCGCAGTTTAATGAGCTGTTCAAGAGATGGTTTGACATTTTGATGGAGGATGAAACCCTGAATGTAAGGGTTGATGAGGAATTCACTCCGGTTATAGAGCAGAACGGCTATGAAACATATGTCGAAAACCTAAGCGGGGGGGAAAAAACTTCGGTTGCGCTTTCTTACAGGCTTGCCCTCAATAAAGTCATAAATGATATAATTGTCGGAATAAAAACAAAAGATATCATAATTCTTGACGAGCCGACTGACGGGTTCAGTACTGAGCAGCTTGACAAAGTGAGGGACGTTCTCGGGCAGTTAAACATGAACCAAGTGATAATTGTCTCCCATGAATCAAAGATAGAGAGTTTCGTGCAGAGCGTGATAAGGGTGGAAAAGCATGAGCACATAAGTGTTTTGGCTTGACAAAAAAATTCAATTTCTTCACCGAAAGCTTTAAAAACCCCATAATACCCGGATTTATTCATTATGGCATATGTTGGGGGTAATCAGAGGAGTCTTGAAACCATTAAGAGGGAAGACCTTAATAGAGTCTGCTCTGACTGCGGAAGCACGGACATAGACTACGCCAATGAGGAATTTTACTGCAAGAAATGCGGATTAGTTCTTGATTAATCTTTTATTCACTTCAAATTTTAGTTCTTAATTTTTAGTAAATATCATTACTTGCGCGCCACGACAAACCTGAAATCCAAAAGAAAACTATTTAAAGAAGTTTTTGAAACTTATTATATATCGGGGTTTTTGGAAACATGAATAAAATAATTTTATTTTCAGCGCTGCTTTTTATTTTTCTGGCTTCTTCAGTTTCTGCGCATGCCCAATCTTATAGGAATGTTTTCATTCTGAATGATGTCTTCCTGAACTTTGAAATTATATCCAAGCAGCCACAGACAAGGGTAAATGACAGCCTGATTGTGCATGAAGGCGGAAGGATAGATTATTTGCCCGACGGAAAATACATTCTGATTAGCGGAAAATCTTATTATGACTGGATGTCAAAGTCTTACGACAGGGAAATGCTCAGCAAAGCGTGGAACAGGGCTTTCGGCGGAGACTTTTATGCGGATGTAATGCAATACTACACTGAGCGGCAGACAATCAATATTTCCCACGAGCTGGATTTGAAAAGTTATTGGGACAAGAAGAAAGCTGAAGTGGCTGCCAATAAATGATTTTTTATCTTCTGTTTATTTTTGATGTGCAGCAATCCGGCGACAAACTATCATAGTCCACCAGCACGTATGGGTTGCTTTCTCCAACAGGTTTTGACACTTTTAAGCGAACGTATTCTGTTAATTTAAAAGGTTTTTCTTCCGCATTAACCCATACTTCTGGCTTGTCCGGAACGCCGCTAACACTAAACTGAGTTCGAGCAGCTTCAATCGCAGTTACAATTAATCCAATATCCCCTTCAGGAGTATGTACTCTAACTCCCTCTCCCTTTCTGAGCTGCTGGGCCAGTCGTGAAAAATTAAATGAGGACATAGATTCAGTATTCTACTTCCTTTTAAATACTTAATCAGAAAAATTGTATATTTGTATTATGCCAAGCAAAATTAGCCCCACAATCCCTTCACTCCGGTAAATATCATCTCTATTGACACGGCAGTCAGGAACAATCCGAAAATTCTTGAGCTGATATTAATAAGATTGGCGTTTGCTTTTGGAACAACATAAGCGAAACTGATGAAGACAATCCCGACCAAAATAAATGCCGGAATTAAATTTACAGCAACGGCAAACTGCCCTAGCTCATAAGCCTTGATAGTTATATATGATATTGTTGCAGGCCCGGTCAGCATCGGAGTTGCGATGATTGAAATCAGGCTGTGGACGCCTTCGACATTTACGATTTCCTTTTCTTTCGGCCTTATTGTGTCAAGCCCCAGCAGCAGGAGAACTATTCCGCCCGCAACCCTGAATGAATTCAGCGTGATTCCAAAAAACTCAAAGAGATAAGGGCCTATGAAAGTTATCAAAAGTGCGATTACAAAAGCAGTCAGCACGGATAATGTTGCTATTCTTTTTACATCCAGCTTCTTCCTGTACGCTGCCATTAGGAATGGGAAGGATGAAAGGGGGTTGAGAAGGACGAAAAGCTGAATTATAAGCGCGTAGTTAAGCATTGCCCATTCCATGCAGCGATTAATCTTAAAGGTTATTTATAAGATTTGCCTTTTTGATAATCTATCCGGGTAATAATCTGTTTTAAGAAAAGTTTTTTATTTCCCGTGCTCTATAGAGAATTTTGAAGTGGATCATATTTGTCAAAATTCTCTAAGAAAACTCTCGATGTAAATAATAGATTATGGATTATCGAGAGTTTTCTATAATCTTCCTCATCCTATTCACAAAATCTTCAGCAGTTTTGTAATAGTGGTCAAATTCTTCCCCTTTTATTTCAACAAGTTCGCGGTGAGTCACCATCTTCATCAGCCTGTAGAAATTTCTCATGATTACAACATACTTGTGCTCGAGCATTTTTTTTCTTACAAGCTTTTCTTCCATTAAATCAGCAACGTGCTCCGGTGTCGGAGGAATCTCTCCCACTTTCATAAGCGCAGCATGCGCAGAGTCAATCACCGCCCAATACAGGTCAAGCACTCCCTGAAGCAAATGCCACTTTGAATTGTGCAAAGTGTTTGGCGCTCTTGAGTAATAAGTCCAGATGCTTTCCTGCGTCGGCCTGATCCTTCCTTTTTTCAAGAGCATTTGCATCGGGTCAAAAAATCCCGAATCAATCAATGCAACTCCGTCCCTTAAAAGATTGATTGCAACGGGGTCGCCGTTTCGCATATATTCCCAGAATGAAGTGAACCTCATCGTTGTGATGTGGAGTTTTGTTGAAACTTTGACAATTGACTGCTGCACAATCAGCCTGTATGCTTCCATAACTTCCGGCGACATGCTCATCATCAGGTCGTCGATAACGACAAGAAGGTCAATATCTCCGGTTGGCCCCTTAGTTTTTCTTGCGGCAGAGCCGAAAAGAACAATTGCTCTTATGAATCCCCCAAGCTCTTTGTAAATTTCACCGGCAAACCTGTAGGCAGTGTCTATGTCCTCCTTGTAATAGCGCTCAAGGTTAGGATGCTGTTTTTTAGGAATATCAAATTTCATTTAAGCCTCTTTTTTAACTAAATTTTAAACTTTTTCTTAGATAATTATTCAGGGAGGGAATAACACATCGCACTTTATGAGTAACACGTTGCCCTCCACCCACCCGTTTAAATTAAGATTTAGAGTGCAAACGATACATCATACTATGAATATTATGCTTCCATTATAAAAGGTTTTGTTGTTGTTTAAAAATAGTGACAGAAAAATATAGAATTGCGTGCTACTGCTAAAGAGTGCAATCGCCAATTAAATTCAACAAAAAGAAATAAAAATCTTTTACTCGTACTCAGCAACTTCTTCAACGCCGGCTGTTTTCTTGCTCTCTTCTTTTGCAGTAGCTTTGGGTCCCCTGTATATATAGGCGAAGCTTGGCACGGCTGCAATCCAGTTCTCGCCGAAGCCGGCGATGTCCCCTTCAACTGCGTCGCATGTCTTTTTCAGCTTGTTGATTGCCCTTTTCAGCTCAACTAAATCCTTGTCCTTAAGGGGTTTGATATTCACGAGCGCCAGCGTGTGACCCTCCCTTAATGCGTCAAGGATTGGCTTGATGTCTTCGAACTCTTCGATTACAAAAGGCCTTACCATTAATTTTGATTTTGTGTCTCGCGGAGTTTCATTCCCAAGCTCAACATATCCCTGGTCGGACTCCTCAAACATGTCAGCACTAGAACCGCTTCCCAATTTCTCCTTAATCTTGTTGAAAAATCCCATTAAAATCACCTTTATTTTATTTGTTTTTAACTTATCCTTTTCCCGTAAGACCCTAAATATATAAATGTTTCTATTCTCCAGAGTAGTGAAAGAAAAAGATGATTTATGATTTAAAATTGTATGTTCAAGGCACCCATTTAACGTTTTCAGGTAAATTAACCAGCTGAATAGTCATCAGCAAACATTTTAATTACCCAAAGCTTTTTAAAATACCACTTCTTCCAGAACCAATATGGTTAAGAGACTAGGCGGATTGCGAAGGAAGACAAGATATAGGTTCACGAAAGAAACCCGAAGAAGGGGAAAAATCAGCGTAACAAGATATTTTCAAACTTTCAATGTTGGCGACAAGGTTTATCTTCATGTGGAGCCGGCTGTCCAGAAGGGAATGTATCACCCGAGATTTATGGGAAAAGGGGGCATAGTAAACGGAAAGAGAGGAAGATGCTACACAGTTACTATTAATGACAGGGGAAAAGAAAAAGAATTGGTTGTCCATCCTGTTCATCTAAAGAGGGTTTAAAATGTCTGACATGCAAATTGTTTCTGAAACGCCTATGAACATGTACCAGCTCAAGAAGGAGCTGGAGAAAATAAGGAAAAGGGACAGTGAGCTCAATTTCAGGGCAAACAGGACGGAAGAATACCTCCAGCAGGTTCTCACGCTTAAAAATACCGATGAGCTGTTTGACAAAATAATGAAGCTGAACATTCCAAGATTAAAAGAGCAGCACGTTCACAAAATAATTGACATTGCCCCGACAACAATGAACGAGCTAAAGGTCATTTTGCAGAGCTACACCATAACAGTTAACAATGACGCTATGAAAAAAATTGTTGACACGCTTACCGATTTCTTGAAAGATTGATTGTAGGAAATTTTAACTAGTTTAGATTATTAATAATAATTGATTAATTCACATAAGAAATTATTAAAAACTTCTTTCCATCGTAATCTTTATATACATAAAACTTTCTTTCATATAAATATGGGAGTGGCAATGGAGAAAAATCATTTGGAATTACATGGCAGGCTGGTCAGGGAAATAAACTTGCTTTCAAAAAATTTCAGCAGCAGGAATTATTCAAAAATAACAAATGTTAACAATTTGCTTTTAAAAAAAGACATTTCAGTGGAGAACAAGAAAAATGTTTTGATGGGCGGGCTGCATAAAATCATTTCAACAACATTTTCAATTAACAGGAAAAAATTCCAAAAAAAAGATTTAAAATCATTGGGAAAAAGGCTGGACTCGGCAAGAAAAATAATTTCGAAGCTGAGGGATTTAAATTATTACCTTGAAACGGTATTTTTGCAGGAGCTTAAGCTTTCAAGAATTAAAATAAAAGACATATCATCAATATCAAAAAAACAGGACGGCCTTGCAAAAAGTGAGCTGCAGAGGCTTGAATACTCGGCTTACAGGCTGATTGGGCAGGCAGTCATTGCCGACAAAAAATTGCTTCGTGAATATTCAAAAAAAGAGAAAGTAATAGCCGGCAGGGAAAAATCGGAGTTTAAAAGTTTGGACATGATACTGAGGAAGGAGACAATCCTGATGGAGCATCTTGAAGCGAAGATTCCGCCGTCAAAAATGGTGGGAATAAATCTGCTTCAGGACCCGGTATTTTCACATTGGACTGCAAGGGTATTTGCACTGCTGATTTATCTTGAGCACTGGCACTCGGGCGAAAAACTGATTTTCAGCCAGCTGAAGAAAAACAAGCCGGTAAAGGCAAGAATCAACAAAAAAATTTTCCAGATAATCGGAGAAAAGGCAAAACTGCTAAAAATAATGGACGAAAAGGCAGACTCAATGAAAAGGTTTAATATCTCGGGCAGCTTCAAACGAGAATTGCACAGCTTTACAAGCTCAATGAGGTTATAATTATGGAATCAGAAAGAGTAAAGGAAGAAGTGGCAATCGTGCTGGATTTCCTGCCAAACGGCTACCCTTACGATGAAAGGCCGATGTACATGAAGACACCGATAGCGCAGGCTCTGGGAAAAGAGCGCTTCATACTTTTGGAGCTGGTGCCAAAGAAGGGAATTCACCTTACTCCGTTTGAAAACGTTTACATTGGAGACGGGAAAAGGGACAAGATACATCACATAATCGGCAAAATCAGTGTGGATAAGCTGACCGCAACTGCCAAGTCGGAGCTTGAGTACGTGATAAAGGATATCATAACGAAAGACGAAAAGAAATTCATAGATTTTTTCAACAAAGCCCAGCCGCTAAGCACAAGGATGCACCAGCTGGAGCTTTTGCCGGGTCTCGGAAAGAAGCACATGTGGCAGATACTGGAATCAAGGGATGAAAAGCCGTTCGAGAGCTTTGCTGACTTGAAGAACCGGGTTAAGCTGCTGCCGGACCCGGAGAAAGCGGTGCAGAGAAGAATATCGCAGGAGCTGCAAGGCAAAGAGAAACACAGGCTTTTTGTTGATATCTGAGTAAAATGCATCCTATTAATCAAATAAGAATAGGCGGTATTAGCACTTCCGAATTTGAGCTTAGGGACATTCTCAAGGCATGGGTTGCAGTCTCAATAGCTTTTGGAATCATTCTCAGCAATTCAGTAGCAGATTTTTATTCCAAATTTGTCATAGCTTCGCTGACTGTGGGGATAGGATTCCTTTTTCACGAGCTGGGGCATAAGATTGTAGCACAGAGATATGGCTGTTTTGCCGAATTCAGGTCGTTTGACAAGATGCTGCTGCTTGCAATCGGAATGTCCTTTTTAGGTTTTGTTTTCGCAGCTCCGGGCGCCGTGATGATTTCCGGCAGGGTAAGCAGCTCAAGAAACGGCAGAATTTCCGCCGCAGGGCCGCTGGTAAATATTGTTCTGGCGCTGATTTTCCTGGGACTGAGCTTTCTTGCGCTGCCAAAACTATTTAAGGAAGTGTCATTCTATGGCTTTGTAATAAATTCATGGCTTGCTTTGTTTAACATGATTCCGTTTGGCATGTTTGATGGTTCCAAAATCCTGAAATGGAATAAGCTCGTTTATGGGCTGATTGTTGGAGCATCGGTTTTGCTGATGCTGGCAAATAATTTTATGAATTTAGGTGCTTGAAATGACCCACGGCCATCACATCGACAGGTGCCCACAGTGCGGCAGAAGCCTGACTCCCGACGAGATTTACTGCTATTTCTGCGAGCTTGATTTGTCAAAGCTCAGGAAAGCCCAGGAAAAAATTTCAAGAAAGCACCCAAAAGGCGGCCATCACTGAAAAAATTGGCAGATTTCCGGAGAATTCGGTTTATTTTTAAATAAGATTATAAAAAATTTTCAAAAAGTCGTAAAAACTATTTTTTCAGGCAAAAAAATCAATTTTTTCCGGAAAAATTTCAAAAAATACAAAAAAACTTTCTCGACGAGAATTTTTTTGATAAAAATTTTGCTCCAAAAAACAGCGAAAATCAGATATTTTTTTTAAAAAATCATCGTCGAAAAAACAAAAAAATAAAAAGATTTAAATACTAGTTTTAAAATATTTTATAAAATAAAATCAAAGTTTTTACAGAGAAAAACAAAAATGAGCGAATTTGGTTTGCACGTTACAATCGATGCATCAAGGTGCGATAAGGGGAAATTAGGGTCGTATTCTTTGGTGTATGACGTTCTGAACAATCTGCCAGCGAAAATAGGGATGACAAAGATGACTTTGCCCTATGTAGCAAAGTGGCTGGATAAATTTGCAGACGGCACTCCCGGAATGTCTGGCTTTGTCATGATTGCCGAAAGCCACATCAGCATCCACACTTTTCCCGATCAGGATTATGTGTTTATGGACATCTTCTCATGCAGGGAGTTTGAGACGCAGAAGGCCATCAAGTACCTCCTTGATGCTTTCGGGGCCAAAAAGCACGAGATCAGGATTCAGAAGAGGGGCCTTGATTTCCCGTCAAAGGAGCCCAAGATGCAGAATATAATGGTTTCACATTAGATTTCTTTCAAAAGCCTTTTATTGTTGTTGGGTTATACGCTCTCAAAACTTTAAAGTTTTGGATTCAAACACGCCTTTTCGTGACATGCGAGTGAGCTTCGTTTGCGAACTCGCTCACAATTGAGACAAAACCTGTGTTTGCCGCCATTAAAATCAGTTTAATAAATAAAAAATCAAAATCTTAAACACAAAATGGCAAATCAGAAACTTAAAATCGGGCTTGTGCAATCTGAAGTAGGCGGTGATTTAGATAAAAATCTGGATAAGACAGCCAAAATGGTTGCTCAGGCAGCTAAGAAAGGAGCTTCAATTGTCTGCTTGCAGGAGCTTTTTGCCACGAAATATTTCTGCCAGAGCGAGAAGAAAGAGCTTTTTGGGCTTGCTGAAGTCATTCCGGGCAAAGTTTCGAATTTTTTGGCTGAAACTGCAAAACAAAATAAAGTTACGCTTGTCGGCGGCTCGCTTTTCGAGAAAGGGGAAGGGAAATACTATAACACCTCTCTAATTTTTGATGAGAGCGGCAAGCTGAGGGCAAAGTACCGCAAGATTCACATCCCCCACGACCCAAAATACTATGAGCAATTCTATTTTTCTTCCGGGGATGCCGGATATGTCCAGGCAGACCTGCATGGAACTAAAATTGCGCCTTTGATTTGCTATGACCAATGGTTTCCGGAAGCGGCGAGAATCAACGCTCTGAAAGGCGCCCAGATTATTTTTTACCCGACCGCAATCGGCTGGACAGCTGACATGAAAAAGCTGGAGCCGTTTTCAGCCCAAAGATGGAAAAACGCAATGTGCGGCCACGCTTCAATGAACGGAATTTATGCCGTTGCCGTCAACCGCGTTGGAAAAGAGGATGACATTGACTTCTGGGGCGGAAGCTTTGTTGCCGACCCTTTTGGGCAGGTTGTAAAGCGGGCAAGCTCTTCAAAGGAAGAAGTTCTGGTTGTGGAAATTGACTTATCAAAGGTTTCGAGCTCGCAGGAAGGCTGGGGCTTTTTGAAAAACAGAATGCCGATGAGTTACAGGGATTTGACGGAGATATAGATTTATTCTTTATTTTTATCTAAATTCGCCAAATAGGCTCACGTCTGTAAACATAGCAACCTTTATATATTAGTTATTACTACCTAGTAATGATAATTTAAAATGACTTCAAATGATTTATACGAAGTTGCAACATTAAGTGTTGGCACTCATAATATGGCTGGAGTACGCACAGTTCTAAGGTCATTAAATGCCAGACTGAAAAATAATCGGCATCTTAGAGAGGGAACTCATATAACCTATGATCACAATAGGGGGATAGTTATAAGTAAAAGAGATAATGTGCCTGATGAAGTATTAAAAGCAACATTAGACAATTATATCGAGAGGTCCGACTTTGATTTAAGAATTGTCAGATTTGGTGTATCCCCTCCTAATCATGTAGGCAGCCATGTTGTTACTGACAGACAATCGGCTGCTAAAGATGGGAGTATCAGCAATCAGGATTATAAGGCACTTTATGAAGCAACTCAAAGTGCAGTAGACCAATTGAGAGGGCAGGTTAATGAAATGCGAGATGCGAATGAGGCATTAGAGTTCAGAGTTGAAGCGCTCCTAGATTCTAACAGAGGTTTGAGGACAGAAGCTGGCCGGCAAAAACAAGACAGAGTTAAAGCGTATCAAGAATTGGCAAGGATAAGGCAATTAGGAAAAGCAGCGCAACATCCTGCTCAAGCAGCCGCAGTTGAAAATGGTACAAGCGAAATTTATGAGCGCATCGCTTCTTCAGGAATAAATGAATCCTTTGTTGCAGATCTCAAAAGACTAGAGTCTCCGAGATTAGAGGCGCTAGTAAAAAAATACGAAACTTTAATGGAGCCATTAAAAAGGGAACAGGGATTTGATTCTGAACGGTTGAGGGAAGCGATAAAATATGTGCGAACTCCTTTCGAGAGAACGGCAGAATACAAGGAACTCCTTCCACATTATAAAGGGGCAGTAGAGGCTGTGCAAAGTGTTGGGGAACTACGGCAAAAAAACCCATTCTTAACGGTGGAAGTGAATCCTGAGGCTCAGGCAATAATTAGCAGAATGGATGCGCTTCGAAAACAGTACGAAGAAACTTCAGGAATTGTTCAGCAATTCAGGGAAGCCTTTAGAGATGCGCATGTTCATTATCTATTGACCAGCTCCACAGAAGGGAGCGGGTATAAAATAAGCTTGACGTTGCCAATCCAATTTAGGAATCCTGACGAGGGATACAAAACCTTACTTGAAAACATGCTGGTAAGCCATGTTCATGATGAGCTGCTGGAACTAAATGAAAAAGTAAATGGAAATGTTGAGCGGGTAAATAATAATGGGATGGTGCAATATGACTTCAAGGTTCCGGAATCGTCTGCAAGCCCGCAAAAGTTAAGGAGCCTGCAAAGGATATTAAGGGAAGCAATTTTTAATTCACAGATAAACTATGTATTCTCACAATTAGGATTACGAATAGACATTGTGAGCGAGACAAACACAGACGGATTGCCTCTTGAAGATAAGGTTGATGCGCCGAGAACTGTAATAGCTGACGAACAATTAAATCCCAGGCAAGCAAAGCCTGGTTGTTATAGGGGCGGCAAAGAGGTTCCAAGGGATATTCTGCAGTATTATGCACTTTTAGCCGCACAGGCGAGGGAGCTCGGCTACAATATTAGTGATGACCCGAGACAGTTTCTTACACACATTCGTGAGCCAAAAACAGCTTTGCTCGTTCCAGCCCTGGCGATTGCAATAGGCAATAGCGAAGATGGAGTAAGAAGAAGTGATATACTGAAGATAGTCCCGGAATTAATGCCTCCGGATTTAGCTGAATACTTTAGAAAAGCTTTAACTCCAAGACGTACAAATCCAGGTGACACATACATAAAAATACTTACAAGAAACGAACAGGTATCTACTGTTGCAGCAGGAATATACAGGCAAAATCCCCAGGTTAAAAAATAAAAATGACAAAGGCACTAACAGTTGAACAGCTGGTGAATCGTGAAGGACTTAATATAGACCCCGTTTACGAAATTGTAAGGGAGAAGGGAATGGACCCTAAGTCCCTTTACAAAGTCGATGTAGATTTTATCCTTAGAAGCTTGCGAACGGAAAGTCCAACCGAGCCTAAGCCAGCCTTCTACAGCGCTAAATTGCCGGATAGAGTAGCATTGCCGGACAGAGTGGTGCTAAAATTTCATCAGCAGGGAAGCGACACAGAATTATATGTCATGGCAACAAGCGAAAAACCATTGGCAGAGTTAAGGGTAAGAGATAGCCCCACTTATTCGATTGATGATGTCTTACAGGTATTGGGAGGGGTTGCAGTTGTTCCAGCTAGAACGGTTGTTATTAGCAGGCCATCAGGCGACGAACCGCGACCCCGTGATACAAGCAAGCCGAGAACGCCAAGAAAAAAAATTGAAGCTCAAATCCACGAAAGGCTTTTTGAGTATGTCAGAGATAATAAACTCGACCTGGTAAACTTGCTTTATGCGGAGCCCTTGGACGATTCGCAATCTTATGTTCACAATACAAGGGGTTTAAGTAGAATAATCCAGCCTGATTTATTGGCAAAGATAAAGGAAAGCGGGTGTGAAGTCGATGCAATGACCCTGCAGGGCTTTATGAGCCTGGTTGTAAAAAAAAGAGAGGCTAGAGTCAGAAAAGAAGTCCAGGAATATTTGGCCGGCGGCAGCACATTCCTGCATAGGTTTGACCACCGGAAACTTCAAATTATTGAAGAGGTCCCAGACGCAATAAAATGGATTGTAGAGCATAGGGACGATCCATCCAGAGATATTGCTTTTTATGCAACAGCTCTTAGCTATCTTCTAAGAGACCAAGTGCTGGAGAAGAAAGTTAAGCACAGGCTGGCCTACGTGGCAAATACTTATGAGCAGGCAAGATTGCACCCACTTTCTGAAAGATTGCCGGAAAAATTTACAGTAGATGATTTTGTCAAAACTGCTGTGCAGGAGTTCTTGAAAGACAGAAAAAGCTACCAGCCGAGCACTATAGTCAGGCTTTACCAAGGCTTTTTTGTCATGGGCAGATTCACTGATGCCAGATTTACTGACGATTTGATGAGCTCAGTTCCCAGCGCAAATTATTTGATCTGTAATTTTGGCGATGTCGACAAAATAGTAAAGGCCGCCTATAGAAGAATAAAAGAGGGTACGGCGGGAGAGGGAACTAAAAGGCAATACAGGGAACTTTATTCTCAAGTCTCCGCTGGAAGCTTTAAATTGAATGGGCAAAACATTGACATTTTGAAGAGGGCAATCAATGCAAATTTAACTGATGCGGAAATTGCCCAGTTGGAAAGCATGAGGTCTCAAAAAATACCTATTGTAAGCCACAGCTACAGGGACCAAATCATAAGGTCTTATTTAATGGCAAAGGGAAAAGAATTGGTTAGAGGGTAAAATTCTTAGAGCATAATCTTAAAGATAATTAGAAAAATAAATAATTTTTATCGATAGCCTAGGCTGGCTACAAAGACCCTGTTTTTAGGCCCATCGGAAGGGTGTGTTACATTTGCCCTAACCCCTAGTTTGTTATAATTTACTGGGCTTTCACCTATATATAATCCACCTTCTTCGCCTACATAAAGCCCTTTTTTTTCATCGAATCTGAATTTAGTTGCTATCTCTCTGGTTCCTATTTTTTCATTACCAAAAGCCACTTCAGTTATTGTAACAAGACCCGACTTCTCTTCAGAGTGTGCAGTGATTAAAGGTATTGGACCCCGCCTGCTTGAAAATACACCCAACTTACCTGCCTCTTGATAGAATACTTCCTCACCTCTGCCTTCTTGGGGTGAATTATAAGGCATTGCTTCAGTTATAGTTGCTGTCCTAATATCATTAGGGCTTACAAAATCCACTATAATCATACCCTGTAAATCCTTGGCAACTTCCGTTGCAGGCCTTTCAAAAAATTTTCTGTCTACCATATTGCTGATGGTAATAACTTTTGATTTAAAAAACTTTCTATTATTACTACTATAAAATAGTGTTAAGAAACTACGAGCAGTTTATCCACAAGCCCTTTTACCTTTCCTACTTTTAATCTTAGCTCATAGTGTTGCTGGACTTTCTCCATGACGCTCCTGTAAACCGGATTGTCCGCGCATTCAACTTCCAGTTTGATTAAGTCCAAAGTTCCCTGCTTGTCGCCTGCAAAAGGCCGGGAATATTGGAGCACAGCCTTGTTGATCAAAATAGCGCCGGCAACTTCATCGGGCCTAAATGTTTTGGGGTCAATGCCTTCGCAGATTTTTACCATGCTCCGCCTCCAATCATATTTGACATCCGAATCAGGAACCTGGAACCTGCATTTTCCCAAATACTGTCGCAGCGAACTTCTCCCGCCCATTGTAACTTCGCTTAACAAACTTAATTGCTCGGGGGTCAGCTTGTGTATGTTAAGCGCAACCATCATGTCTCCGACATCACTTCCGCCGTCCGCGAACATGTAGAGCACATTTAAGCCGTTATCTGTAGCTAAACTTTCAATCAGCCTTATCCTGTCTTCGTCTGGAACTCCTTTTTTCCCCATCTCTCCAATAAGGGCGGTTACTCTTGACTTGACCGGCTCGTTAAGCAAACTGTAAAATGCCTCAGCCCAGCCTGTGCCATACCTTCTATAAATCCTTCTTTGCATGTGATAATAGCTGCCTTTTTGGGATCTGTGTGGGACGAGTTCTTCCTGCTCTGCATTGAAATATTTCAAAAAATTTTCCAGGTTAAATTTTCTTGAATCCCTGAATTTTTGGAAGGCATCCAAAAATGAATTGGCGGCTTCATTTGCCAGATTCCTGTCATAAACGATGTCTGTAACCTGAGCCCGCATTGCTTCCGGCAATGCCCCGATAAATAGCTCTTTTATTATTTCTGGGTTGTGGTCAATTATACTCATAATGCCGATTCGTGAAAATCCTTCAATGCCTTCCAAAAATCCTAAATCCGCCCCGTAAAGATGGCTCTGGAGTTCGCGTCCCCTTTCCAGTATATCTATGATTCCCCGAATTACAAAACTGTAAGGTCCCAAATCTTCATCCCCTCTGGTAAACTGTTTTTCATCCGGATTCCACGCAATCAGGAAATCCTCCAAAGTATAAAGCGGATTATACTTATGCTGGCCAAAAGCTTCAGCAAATTCTTTTGCGATTCTTGGCGCAGCGTTTACCGCGCATTGTACAAACAAATATTCTTTTATTCCGAGAACTTCATTTTTTTCCAAGCCGCTCTGTGACAAAGCCTGCTCAATCTCCGCCGGAGGCATTAAAACCTCGCCCAACGCATATTCCATAAAAGCATCTTCAAGGGCCATGACTGCCCGTCTTCCGCTGTCAGAAAACCCTGTGTACATTAACCTTGCCCTTTCCTCTAAACTTAAAATTTTGTTTGTCATCTTTTTCGGAATACTCTATTAAGCAGTTCGGTGATATCTATCGTGGCATCGCTTACAATAGGAGTTACTGCACTGGTTTTTTCTATTCTTGCAGGTATTGCCCTGGGCTTGTCTTCTTTTAACTCGTGCCCGGAATCTAAAAATCTGAACTGCTGCAAAATCTCTCTCCTGTAAGGGGTGATAATTTTTCCATGACCATTTCCATTTCCTTTTTGCGGATTTGAATATCCAAATTCAGGATTCAAGGCGAACAATTCGTTGTACTGGGGAGTGTCATAGAGTTCTGGGCGGTTTTCTGATTCTGTTCTCCTGCACAATGCAACATAAACCTCATAATCTTCTGAATCTGTTGCAATAACTTTTCCGGTTCTCTCTTTATCCACTTCAAGGCCAATTTTATCAAGCCCTTCCTCAAGCATTTGCGCGCCATCTCCCTGAACAAGGCTCGCTGGTAAAGTTAGAAGGAGGTACCCATTTGGCTTTACTACCCTATGCGCTTCCAATAAAGTCCTTTTTCTGTCCCCTCGCCCTACATTTCCATAATGCAATGCAAGAGAAAGCACCGCAAGGTCATATTGGTGAGAAGCGATGCCTTCTAGCTTTTCTGTGTAGCCCACTTGCGTTTCTATGTCCAATCCAAGTTTTTGGGCTTCCTTTTTTCCAAACTCAAGCTGATACCTATTCATATCAACACAATAAGTGGGCCTGCCTAAAACACGCGAAACAGTTGCCGGGCCTGAGGCTAAATCTATTATTCTCTCTAAATTTGGACCTCCTGCTTCAATTTCCTTTACTAATAATTTTATTAGCCGGGCAGTGTGCGCAGAATAGGAGTATTCCCACTCATGATTGTAATTCATCGCATACAATCTTGCATTTTCTCCGACATTCAAGAAAGCCTGATTTGATTCGGGGCCTTTGCCTATCATCATGCCGCTCATGTTCCTGACGACTGTATGGGAGTTATACAAGTATATTCCAAGGAATGGCTGCTTATCGACTGGTGTGTCTCTGGATAGAACAGCCTTGAGGTCTGAGTTAAGTTCAATTCCCAAATCCACGAGATTAATTGCTTCTCTTTTCTTTGACTCCGTTAAGTAATCCCCATAATCAACGGTCCCCGCCGCACCCAAGAAATAAACATTAACGTCTCTTGACTGTCCACGCCTGAATACCCGTCCAATAATTTGATCAGTTTTTCCTGGTGAAAATTTCATATGCAAGAATGCCAGGTTATTGGCCGCATGAGCATCCTGCCCCTCGCTCAATGCGTCCGTTATAATAAGAACTTTTGAATCTGGATTTGTTTGGAATGTCAATCTTTCGATATCCCTTGCGCTGAACCTTTTGCCGTGGGGGTCGGCATCAACGCTCCCGTCTATCCTCAAAGCGCCATACCTTGCGTATCTTTCCTGAAGGGCTTTTGTTATTCCTTCCCTGTATTTTGAATAAATTACAATTTTTTCTCCTTTGGCTACGCACGATTCAACAAGCTCATCAAGCATTTTATATTTTGTTGATTCAGCTGCCTCTACTTTACCCCTTAAATCTGGATTCGCACCAAAAATTTCTGCTAATTTTTTCCTTACCAGGCTGCTTCCTGCATAATTCTCAGGCAACACTAATCTTGGATCTGTACTTGCAAGGCTCAATAAGACATATTTTACCATGCTTTGTAATTCGCTGTAATTTTGAATGGTGTTGCTGATTTCTGATTCTAAATCACTTGGACTAAACCAGGTAAAATAGGGGCCGTTTAATTTTGGCATGCCTTCTATGTCAGTAAGCCTTACGACTGGGTTCTTTCCGAATCTATGCAGGAACATTCGAATCAATTTTGGGTTGTCATTGTAAGCTTTCCTTACATCATCCGCCGTCGGATAATTATCATTATCGATTAGAGACACTAGTTCATAGATATCATCCAAGCTATCGGGAAATGGCGTTCCGGTCATCGGCACGAAACGATCAGAGCTCAATGCAAGTTTCCTGAATGCCTGCGATCTCTTGGATTTAGGATTTGATATATGGTGAACTTCATCGCCAATTAAAAGAAAAGGTACTTTGCTTCCTGTAAAAATTCCAAATAATCTATCAACCAGCCGTTCATCTGTGGTTTCATTCCCATTCGCTGGCTCTAGTTCATTTGTTGATATGCTATCACCATCTCTAGGCATTCCCCTAAAAATTGCGTCATAACTCACCAAAGCTGTGTCCAAAGAACCGTTTGCAATGCCCGCGGCCAACTGATTTAGTGATGATACCCTATTCGAGCTCGTGATTGTTATGTATCTTCTTGCCTGTGCGGCATAAGACCTTAGTTTTGACTCCCAACTGCTTATTACATGCGTTGGCCCGACAACTAAAGTGTTAATTCTTCCGTCTTCCACTAATTGCTCAAGTGCGTAAATTGCGTGGATTGCTGGTGCTGTTTTTCCGCTCCCTGCCTCATCCCTAATCAAGATTCTTGGCTTCTCTAGGATCTGCGTTGTGGCTTCAATCTGCTCTTCGCTAGGAAAAGGAACATATTGCCTTTCAATCACGCCTTCGCCAATTTTTTGGTAAGCAGAATCCAGGCTTCCAAAAACTCGGATAACATTTTGAAGCAATTCGCTCCAATACGGAACTTCCCTTAGTGTTTCTTCTGTTGGAAATTCCTTTAGTTCTTTTATTACTAATTTTAGCCTACCTTCTAGGTCTTCGGCTGAGTATTGCATTTCACTCCCAAAGTAAGCTACATTATTTATAAATCTTTCTAAATATACTACTATAAAGTAATAATTAAATTTATTGGAGCGTGGGGATAATTTTATTAACAAACCAATTTACCTTTTTTTATGGATTCGACACCAAAATCACTCGGCTTTAGAATGCCAGCAGAATGGGAACCTCAGGAAGCAATCTGGCTAAGTTGGCCGCACAATGAAGTTACATGGCCGAAAATGGTTCCAGAAATCGAGGAAATCTATGTTCAGTTCATCAAAGCGCTTCATTCCGGGCAAAAGGCAAATCTTCTTGTCAATGACAAGGAAAGAGAAGATTATGTTAAGAATAAGCTGGCTAAATCCAAAATTAATCTTTCTCAAATCATTTTTCATCAGATTAGGAATGTTGATGCCTGGTTTAGGGATTACGGTCCAACTTTTGTTGTAAATGGCAAAACCAAAGAAAAGGCTATGGTAAAATGGATGTTTAACGCCTGGGGCAATAAATATGACGATTTAAAGGAAGACAACATAATTCCTTATGAAATGAACAAAAAGATGAAATTGAAGATGTTTGAGCCGAAAATAGTGCTTGAAGGCGGCTCGATTGAAGTGAACGGAACCGGAACACTGCTAACATCAGAACAATGCCTGTTAAACAAAAACAGAAATCCAAACTTGACTAAAACCCAAATTGAGCAGTATTTGAAAGATTACCTTAATGTTTCCAATATTCTGTGGCTGAAAGAAGGAATTGTTGGCGATGACACAGATGGGCATATTGATGACTTGGCAAGGTTTGTCAGCCAAAATACAGTGGTTTGCGCATTTGAAGACAACCCGGATGATGAAAATTACGAAATTCTAAAGAAAAATTATGAATTATTGGTAAAAATGAAAGATGAGAAAGGAAACAGGTTGAATGTCATAAAGCTTCCGATGCCGGGTTTTGTTGGCGATAAAGAAGGAAGATTACCAGCAAGCTATTGTAATTTCTATATTGGCAATGAAGCTGTTGTTGTTCCGGTCTTTGGTCATGAAGATGACAAAAAGGCATTAGAAATACTTCAGAAGCGGTTTCCAGAAAGAAAAGTTATTGGAATCAACTGCACTTCGATGGTTTACGGATTTGGGGCGTTGCACTGCGTAAGCCAGCAGGAGACTAAGGCTTAAAATTAATACAATTATTTTGATTAAAAATAAGAGTTAAATTTAAATTGGGAATGTCAATTCTAAGTATGAAGATTACAATGCCACTATACTTGCTTGATTCATGCCCCCCAGATAAATTAGGATCAATTGAAGAGTTATGTAAGGATGCTGGTGTGGGGAATTTGGTAAGCGGTCCAAGATATAGGGATCGGGACGTGATTTTTGATAAATTTCTTTGTGTTTTAAGTTACGATCCGGGAAGGCATGCTTATTTCCAAATATCAGAAGGATGCGAGACATTAAAGCAATTCCCATTGGCAGTTGAAATAAGGGACGAGCGGGATATTCTAAACCCCACGATTATATCATTTTTAAGGAGACTTGTTATGTTGTTAGAGCCTGCACAAATCTATGAATGCAGAGAAAATGCTGTAAAATTAGATATTTGCCCATCTGGAGAACCTACCTCCTAAACAAAAAGCAACATAAAAATAAAATTTAATGTGTTTTGACTTCGGCTTTAACTCCAGCCTCATTTCTTAACGTTTCAGCCAAATCAGTCTTCTCCCACGTAAAGTCCGGATCATTCCTTCCAAAATGCCCGTAAGCTGCTGTTTTCCTGTAAATTGGCCTTCTCAAGTTTAGATGTGAGATTATCCAGCTTGGAGTTAATTTGAAATATTTTTTAACCAGCTCAACAATCTTGTCTTCAGGAATTTTGTTCGTGCCGAAAGTGTCAACATTGACTGATGTTGGCTGCGCAACTCCGATTGCATAAGACAGTTGCACTTCACATTTGTCAGCTAAGCCTGCTGCAACAAGGTTCTTCGCAACGTATCTTGCAGCATAAGCGCCGCTTCTGTCAACTTTAGACGGATCCTTGCCTGAGAACGCTCCTCCGCCGTGCCTTCCAACTCCACCGTAAGTGTCAACAATGATCTTTCTGCCCGTAACACCAGAATCCCCTTCTGGCCCTCCAATAACAAACTTACCGGTTGCGTTGATGTGGACTTTTGTGCTGCTGTCCATCCACTTTCCCAAAACAGGCTTTATAACTTTCTCAAGAATTTCCTGTTTCAACTTATCTTCGCTTATATGCTCCAAATGCTGCTGCGCAATCACAACTGCGCTCACTCTTTTTGGAACTCCGTCATGATATTCAACGCTGACCTGTGATTTGCCGTCAGGCCCTAAGTCAGTAACAACTCCTTTCTTCCTTACTTCTGCTAATTTTGAGGTTAATCTGTGGGCAAGAATTATCGGTAAAGGCATCAGTTCAGGAGTTTCATTGCACGCAAAGCCGTACATCATTCCCTGGTCACCGGCACCCTGCTCGTGGGATGAAGACTCATTAACTCCCTGTGCGATATCAACGCTCTGCCCGTGAATGCTGACCAAAACTCCCGCATCTTCGCAGTCAATTCCAAACTCAGGATTTGTGTATCCAATCTCTCTCAGAGTTTTTCTCGCAATGCCCTGTATGTCCGCATAGCCTCTTGTTGTGACTTCCCCGGCAACAACAACCAATCCGGTCGTTGTCAGGCATTCAACAGCAACCCTTGAATAGGGGTCCTGCGCGAACAAAGAATCAAGTATAGCATCGCTTATCTGGTCGCAAATCTTGTCAGGGTGACCTTCTGTAACACTCTCTGATGTAACGTATGTTATATTAGCCATTTTTTCCACCTCAATAGTTTAGAATATACATTATTAGGCTGTTTCCCAAGCTTTTATTAAATACTTTTGTGCTATAAATATTCCGAAAAGAATAATTTTAAATAGAAGTTACTTATCTGAAAAGAAAGGTAATTTGGGCTAATTCATAAAAACTAAATTAACAAAAATCATAAGGGAGGGAACTTGATTGTCGCACTTTAGGTTATTTATCCGCCCTCCACCCACCCCGAGCCATTTAACAATATCGTGCTCAACAAAAGAAACACAGATAGTAGGTGTGGGAACTATCAGAAACCGGTCAAGAGCAACAAGCAATGTTCCCCTGATAAATTTAAGGATTAAATAGATAATAATTTCAACAAAATGACTTACGAGCTGGAAGAAATAAAGAAAATCAGGAAGAAACTGGGATTGACACAGACCGAATTGGCCAACAGGTCAGGTGTGTCACAGTCTTTGATAGCAAAGATAGAAGCCGGAAGGATTGACCCGACTTACACGAAAACAAAAAAAATATTTGCCGCTTTAAGCGATTTGGAGAAAAAGGAGGAGATTAAGGCGGAGCAGCTTATGACAGCTAAAATTGTCAGCGTTGCCCCGTCCGATTCCACAAAAGATTCAATAGAAAAGATGAAGAAATTCCAGATTTCACAGTTGCCGGTCATTGATAGCCATAAGCTAATCGGGCTTGTTTCGGAATCAACAATACTTGACGCAATGCTCAACTCCAAAGGCAATCACGTTCGTGATATCATGCAGGAATCCCCGCCAATAGTTTCAAAGACAACCTCGATACAGGTAGTTTCAAGCCTGCTTAAGCATTTCCCGATGGTTGCAGTGGCAGAGGAAGGAAAATTGGTTGGAATAATTACCAAGTCAGATTTACTGGGGAAACTGTATAAGGGGTAGCTACATTTTCTTTCTTAGCTTTCCCAGTTTCCCAAAATCATAAACTTTGTCTTCCACAGCAAAAACTTCAAAATCATCAAGATTCTGCTTAAGGAAAGGGCTTAATGTCCTATCGCGCATTATGTTTGTTCCTCTGACTACCTCATTGAATGAAGGAAGCACAATTAAATTCTTTCCCTTGTACTTTCCTTTTAGAAAGCATTTGAATGTCTCAACTCTTGCGTCATCTTTTAAGGATACAGCCGGATGCTCGTGGCCTATGATAATAGTATCAATTTGGTTTAGTATATCTTTTTTAGGAATCTTGTCTCCATGAGTTACCAGCACTTTGCCAATCATATAATAATCAACTATTTTTACATTTCTTTTTCTTGCTATCGGCCCTAGAATCGTATCGTGGTTGCCTTTTATCAGAATGATTTCATTGCAGTATTTGGCTAGCAAATCAAGAAATTTTAAGGTGTTTCTCCATTCCTGCTCCGAAATGGTGCCGAACTCGTGCTTCAAGTCACCATTTATTATTATTCTTTCTACTTTTCCCAATGGAGCTAATATTTTTTCAACTCCCTTAACCATATCACCAAATTGTAATCTTGGAACAAGAACCCCCTGCTTGTTCAATGCTTCTTCATATCCAATGTGAACATCTGAAATAACTAAAGTTGAATCCAAGTATAAAGCTAAGTCAATAGCTTTTATGTTGTTAAGGATTTTCATTACTGATAGAAATCGAATTTAGTTTAAATAGATTGAGGAAAAGAAAAAATAAAAAAAAGAAAAAAATAGCTGCTTACTCTTTTGCAAGCTGATAGACTTCCTTAAGGGCAACTACAATGCTTGCAGGTACTACAAATGTCAGCAAGCTGTCGAATAGTCCAGTTAAGTACTTTCCAATCAACTCAACGTTTGCCCATCCAGAAACTTGGGCGCTGCCAGCATAGGCAACAACTACTAAAGCAACCGTAACCAATAAAAAGTCTTTGGTGTCCTTGCCTGAAACATTCAAGAATCCTACTATCAGGCCCAGCACAACCAGGATTGACCAAAGCCACGCTTTAGCTGCTCCCAATTGCGCAGATGCCAAGCCAAGTACCAAGGCTATTATCACTCCAACGATGAAGGAGTAATTTCCAATCTGCTTTTCCATGTTTGGTTCACCTCCAAGTGAAACTCATAAGCTTCGAATTTCGAAGCCCGCTAAGCACTTCGTTAGAAGCACTCAGAATACCTACTCTGAAAAGACCGCTATATAAAACTTTCGGAAATTGTTAGCTATAAATAAGCTTATTTCGTCCCATTTTATTAAAATAATGGCAAATTGGCTTTATAAAATAGTTTAAACTTTTATTTGCTATTTTTGGGTTGTAAGTTTGTTCCTTTTATAATGTTATTGCGCTTTAGTTAGAAATATGGGTAGAATGCAATTGAAATTAACCAACCAGGAATTCTGAATTCCGCGAAACTTTTAAATATTAGTTCAACAAAATTGGTTATATTAAACACAACACGGAGGTGTTATATTAAAATGGGAAGCAAACTAGGACAATGGGCGTTTATCATCGGCGTCCTTTTGGCTATATTGGTTGGAGTCTTTGCAGCTAATCTGCAGAGTGAAACCAAGGGAACACTGACCTTGGTACTGGTGGTTTTAGGACTAGTGGTGGGTTTCCTAAACGTAACCGAGAAAGAGACAACTCCTTTCTTGGTGGCAGCAGCAGCTTTAATGTTGACTGCAACCTCAGTTAGCACACTTCAGTCAATAAACTTAGGTGTCAATTTGGGAATGTACCTTGCAGGCATCGTAAGCCAGGTAGCAGTTTTCGTTGCTCCAGCAGCAGTGATTGTAGCTTTGAAAGCTATAAACTCGCTAGCCAAGGACTAAATATCTGATCGGAAGCAATTCCGATATTTTTTATTTTTTTACTTTTCGAAATTCTTATATACGATTCCAGATTTCTTTTCAAAATGAAAAACGCCCTATACATGACCGATTCTTATTTGAAAGAATTTGAAGCTACAGTTGAAAGCGTGAAAGATGGCAAGTTTGTTGTTCTTAGCCAGACTGCTTTCTATCCGAATGGCGGCGGCCAGCCTCATGATACTGGCTCAATGGTATGCAACGGAGAAGAATACCTTGTTGTTTTTGTCGGTAAGTTTAGCGGGAGTGTAAGCCATGAAGTTTCAAAACCTGGGTTGAAAGCCGGAGACAAAGTTACCTGCAAAGTGGACTGGGGTAGGAGGTATAGGCACATGAGAATGCATACCGCTGCCCACATTATAGATGCAGTTCTCTACAAGGAAGCCGGAGCTTTATGCACGGGCAACCAGTTGGGTTTGGACAAATCAAGAATTGACTTCTCTTTGGATGTTTTGGACAGGGACAAGATTCAGAAATATGTTGATATGTCCAATGAATGGGTTAAGAAGGCAATTGATGTTAAGATTTACACCTTGCCAAGAGAAGAAGCTTTGAAAATACCCGGGGTTATAAAATTGGCTTCTGTCATGCCTCCTGAAGTGTCCGAATTAAGAATCGTTGAGATACCTGATATTGATTTGCAGGCGGACGGCGGAACACAGGTTAAAAACACTTCTGAGATTGGGAATATAAGCCTGGTTTCTGTTGAAAACAAGGGAAAGAATAACAGAAGAATGTACTTTACGCTGGATTAAATTTCTTTACTTCTAAGTAGTTACAAAACAGAAAGGTTTATAAAGGGTAAAAATAGCGTTATTCTGGGGTAGCAGTTAAGTATGCTTCAAAAATCAATCAAAATAATCGAGGAAATGCAATATCCTTCTGGCCTTTTTGCGGCTTCAGGCCTAAACGTTAAGACTGGCTACAATCTTTCCTGGATTAGGGACAATGTTTATACTTTGATAGGGCTGGAATCTGCGCAAAAATATAATCTTGTTAAAAAAACTTTGAGAGCTTTGCTTGATATTCTTTTAAAACACGAATACAAAATAGATTTTGCAATTAAAGAAAAGCCAAAGCACGCTTACCAGTATATTCACGCAAGATACGACCCAAATACAATGGAGGAAATCTGGGAGAACTGGGGCAATAAGCAGAACGATGCAATCGGAGCCTTATTGTTTAAAATTGGCGATTTAGAGGGAAAAGGAGTCCAGATTCTTAGAAATGAAGATGATTTGAGAATCGTAAAAAAATTAGTCAATTATCTCGAAAGCATTGAATACTGGCATGACAAAGACAACGGAATGTGGGAAGAGAATGAAGAAGTTCATGCATCTTCGGTCGGAGCGTGCGTCGCTGGATTAAAGAAAATAAGCAAAATTATTTATGTAAAGAACGGCTTAATCATGAAAGGGCAAGAAACTTTAAATAAACTTTTGCCAAGAGAATCAGAAACAAAAGAAACTGATTTGGCTCTGTTATCATTGATTTATCCTTATAATGCTGTTACAAAAGAGCAAAGAGAACTGATTTTGAAAAATGTTGAAGAAAAATTATTAAAAGAAAAAGGAGTTCTAAGGTATCTAGGCGACCAATACTATTTTAGAAAAGGAGAAGCTCAGTGGACGATGGGACTGCCTTGGCTTGCGATAATTTACAAAAAATTAAATCAGCCGGGCAAGTACGCATTTTATTCAAGAAAAACTTTGGAAGCGATGAACGGTAAAGGGGAACTGCCGGAATTGTATTATTCTGACAGCAATGAACACAATGAGAACTGCCCATTGGCTTGGTCGCAGGCTTTGTTTGTGGCGAGCTTGAAAGATTAAAATGTTTACTCGGCAACAGAGAAAAGGGATAGAAAAATTAGTTGAAGATGGTTTTAACGACGCAGAAATATCAAAACGCCTTGGAATTGATAATCCTCAAGAATTGAGTGCCTACAGGAAAAGCAAAAGATTGATGACCCCTTCAGAGAGAAAGGCAAGAAGAAATATAATTGGCGGTGTAGTTGGCACTGGTGCTTTATTGGCAACAGGGGGGCTAATTTATGAATTAGCTAGGCCCGTCACTTTTGAAGATGCAAGAAGAAACCCGGAATTAAGGCAGGAGTATATCAATCAGCTGGTTGAGCGCGAGTTTGGTAAAACTGCTTTTCAGTATGTACATCAGTTTGTTTATGATTATGACAAGTCATTAACTGTCCGGACTATAAATGATGAAACTATAAAATATTCACAAGAACAACTATTTCTTGAAAATGCCATTGACGCGTATATAAACCACCCTCTTTTCAAGGACTACAATGGCAAAGAAAGAAGAAAAAAGGTGCTTGAATTTTTACAATCGCCAAGCGGTCGCCCAACTCTTCAAAATACAGTAGAATTTATACGTCAAGGGCGTCTAAGAAATCTCGAAGTGAAATTAGCAGGTTCTGTGGGTTATATGTATGATCTGGGATTAAAAAAGAAATCAAAACTTTTTATTTACGATGGCGTTTTCAAACCTTCTTATCGTAACGTCAGTGGCACCGAAAGAATATTTGAACCAACAGAGGAAAATTTGATTGCCATTCTAAAGCATGAACTATCTCATGCAGAGGACTATTATCGCGGGTTGCATTTACAAAATGGATTTGCAGTTACCCACGATAATTTTACAAAAATTAAAAATGATGTAAGTTTCTATATTTACGAATCTAAAGCTTACCTAAGGGCATTGGAGTTTACACGGGCATTGGGCGTTGATCATCCTACGCACCAGTTTGCACTAACGGATTTTGCTGCCAATATGGCTAGAGTGGAAAAAGACTTGAGAAGTGCAAAATTAGACACCTATAATCAAACGCTTGTGGGAATACAGCAGGGGAATTTGAAAGAAGCCATCAAAAATTACCCCGGCCTTGCAGATATGTTCAAGGTTTTTGGAGTAAGATTGGATCTAACATATAAAAATTAGCCTACTTAAATATCTCCTCCACCATCTCCATATACATCGCATCACTCCACGCCTGATTAAAGCACCCGGAACTGGTTAATTCTTTTGCCGAGCTTAATTCCGAAGCGCAGCCGATGCAGCTCTTCCATAAAATATCCTCCGTGCTTGCGGAAATTATTTTTTGAATCTGATTTTGGAATTTTTTTGGATTTATTTTATTCAATTGGATTGCAGCCAGATTATTCAGCCAGAACCAGGAATCGCCTCTATGGTAGCTTTTATTGATTTCTCCGGTATGGGTATCAGTGAATAATTTATTATTTTTGTCAATTGTCGACAATCCGCCCCAGTCCAGCCACAGGCTTTTCAAAGAATTTTCAAAGCAGGTTTCCCATTCTTTGTTATTTAGCAATTCTGGATAAATGTATGAGGCAATAAAAATATTCGGGCGGATTGTGAAATCATTCGGTCCGTCGGTGAGAATTTTTCCGTTCCAGAATTTATTCTTCACTTTTATTTTCAATGTGTTTTCAAGAATCTTGTACTTATGGTTTAGTGCCAGGTCATATGCCAATTTATACATATTAAGCCTTAGTGCTTGTATTTCTATCCTGAACCCGCTTCTCCCGTCATCTCCAAAATCCGTGTCCATCCATGTCTCTTTGGAAGAATTAGTTTCAAAATGCTCTTTTGTGTGGCTTTTTAGCAGACCCTTGACAGATTTTTCTAGGGAGCATTCTATTTCGTAAAGCAGCTGCTCATTTTCTTTTTCCTTTTTTGCAATCAGCGCGCTGCATTTTTTTATATATTCTTTTATCGAAGGGGATTTTGACTCCCTGTTCTGCTTAATCAGTTTTATCGAGGATTTTATTGAATTGGTTATTGATTTGTTATTCTCTATTTTTTTAACCAAATCGCCGCACCTTGCAAACAGCCACCCGGCAGCGTCGGCGCTCCCAAGCGCCTTGGAGTCATGATGGCATGTTAGGTTTGGAAGCCTTCCGTCATTTTCAATTTTGCTGAGATAATCAAGCAAAATTTTTTCTGAAGTTTTTTTGTCAGTCTTAGATATTGCTTTCAGGGATATCAGGGCGTCTCTTGACCAGAACTGGAAAAACCATGGCAGCCCTGCAAACAGAGAAGTGTTATTTTTGTTTTTTACAATTAAATTATTCAAGGAATTTGCCGCATTAACGTATGCAATTTTTATTTTGCCGTCTATATTTTTATTTGACAAAACTTTTTTCATATTCTCATTTTTCAATAAACTATAGAAATTTTCCTTATCCTTGCTTTTAATTTCATTCAGGCTGTTAAAAACATATTCGCATTCCTTTAATGCTGAATTTTTACTTTCAGAAATTGTAAAAACAAATGTTTTTCCCTTCACCCTCAAGGCGTTATAAACGTGCCTTTTAAATGGCGGGGATTTCCTCTGCCCGTCGGTGAAATAATCCCTCTCAATCCACCTGTCATTTTTTTGAAAATAATTACTATCGGATTTTATTGCAATGTAAAGGCTAAACTCTTCCTGATTGTGATTTTTATCTTCTCTTTTGTCTGTTTTTTTTGTGAACTTAACAATAAAAAAGCCATTCTCTTCAAAAATCTCATAGTTCCTGCCCCATTCCCTGTTATCATAGGACTCCTTGCAGTCAAGAATTATGTCAATTTCATGCTCGCCGTTCAGCTCATAAGCGAGCGAATCAAAACCCTTCGGCATAAAAAATGATTCAATAATATCATCTTTTTTTCTCTCGGCAAAATAAAAATTATTTTTCAGGAAGTCGGTATTTTTACCCCCAACAATCTCAATGTTCTCGATAAACTTGTACATCCTCCTATTTTTATCGTTGAAATAAAAAAATCCGCAATATCTTGACGAAGGCTCCGAGAAAAAGCTGCAGTACCCTCCTTTGCTGTTAGTCAATAGAAATCCGGCATTTTCATTTGTGTCTCTGCTGGCATTTAAAATCCCAAGACTGTGGATTACTTTCATAATTCCCCAATTTGATACTACTTGTACACTTTCTCAACAGCCATATTATGGGCGTCAATGTAATTCTTCACAAAGCTTTTCCAGTCTGCCATTGAAGCGACTTTCCTTGCTTCCATCATGTTTGCAATCCGCTCTTCCTTGGAAAATTCCGCATAATTGAATATCACTTCAACTAGCTGATTAACAACATCTTCATCTTTTGTGTTTAGCCTTTTCAGCACATAAATTCCGGGCGGATCTTTTTGCGCGCATTCAGTGCAGAAAAATCTTCCGAATCCCGCTAAATCAGTGGTCACAGATGCGACGCCAAGCGCGCCTGCTTCAAGCGGAGTGTATCCCCATGGCTCGTAATAGCTGGGAAAAATTCCCAGGTGTGAGCCCTGCATCGCTTCGTAATAATTTAAGTTTAACAATCCGTCAGCGCCGCTCAGGTAGATCGGATAATATATTATTTTTACCGGGTCGGCTTCCTCATTCTTCAAATTTGCAGCAATTATCGCTTTGTAAATCGTGTCATTCTCATCATACAAATCATGCGTTGCCAGCGGCGGCTTGCCTTTTTTTACAAACCTCCCAATTCTTATTTTCATTTCCGTGAGAAAATCGCTGTCAAACAGGCTTTCCTTTGATATTTTTTTGTCCGAAACAAAAGAATAAACCACGTTTTTCTCCACATCGTCAAGAGTTTCCTCGAGCGCGTCCTTTACATCCTGGTAGAGCGTTTTGTTCTCCAGAAGCTCCGGCTTTATGTTCCTGAAGTTTGCCGGCACCCAGATAAAGGCGATTATTGTCTTTTTGCTTTTGGCCTGCTTTAACTTCTCATTCAGTTTTCCAAGCGCTTTGATGTAAATGTCTAGTCCTTTGTCGTGAAACTCATATCTTCCTGCGATAAAATAAATCAAAGTTTCCTTCGGGTCAAAAGTGTAGTACGGAAAAAAATAATACAGCATGAATTCCCTTATCCTGTCGCGCTGGAGCTTGTGCTTGATTATCACTTCCTCAAATGTCGGAAACTTGCTGATGTCCAGCCCGTTCGGCAGCAGCTTGTCAGGCTTTTTTCTCAGCAGGTATGACGCTTCCATTCCGGTTATCTCGCTCACCGTGGTAAACACATCGGCATGCCATGCTGAATTCTTCTCGACAAGGTGCTTGGCCTCTACGCCGTATTTATAGACCTCCTCGTCCGGATTCATTTTATCCCATAAATTATAAAGGTCAACGTGCGCGCTTGCAAGGGCCCTTCCAAGAACAGTGGCGTGAGTTGTGAAAGTTGTTGCAACCTTCGCATTTTTCTTTTTCACGTAAAGCAGCCCGGCTCCGGAGAGCCACTCATGAAAGTGGGCCGCTGTCTTTTGGCTGCCGTGGTATTTGGATATTTTTTCGAGAAGCATCCCCACCGTGTAGGCCCAAACAACTGGCTCGTTATAATCCTGCGGCGCCCTTAATGAATCTATTTTGTACCAGTCCCAAAGGTCTTTTTTGATATCATTGGTTTTGCTTTTATAGTTTACAAAATCAATCAGTATCGCAGAAGGCGAGCCTTCAATCAGCCATTTTCCAAAATGGCATATTATACCTGATTTCTTCAGCTCTTCAAATGATTCTTTGAAGAATTCGCCCGGCAGCTCTTCCTCAAACTCACCCATTGCCTTTGCTGCAAAATAAGGGCCTACCATGAAATAATTGTCGTGGTAAACTTCGATCATCTTTGCGGACTTTGACTTCACAACGGTGTATATTCCGCCGACTTTATTGCACACTTCCCATGAGATTTCAAATAAAATGTCAGCCTTCCTGTCCATAATGAAACTATTTGGCTGTATCTATATAAATCTTTGATACTACTTGAAAGGAAAAATGCCAAGAAATGCGCATCCTTGTTTGTCAGGCTTAAAAAACTATAAATTGGGTTTCAATCAAAACTTATTTATACATGCTCTATCCAGAATAGTTATAACCTAGTATTATAATAGTTGTATCATTATATTAAAAGTGGTGGTGTTGAAATTAGTGTTATCCAAAAAAGAACTTTTATAGAGATAAGAAGCTATATTCTTCTGTCGCTTGCATCCGGCCAGAAAACAATAAACCAGATTGCGAGTGAGACACAGATTAATTGGAAAACTGTTGACAATCATCTTGTTCATCTTCTTGGAAAAAGCCTTGTGAGGGAAGCGTTCAGCTCCTCTTACGTCAGGATTTTTGAGTTGACTGCTTTTGGAAAAGATTATCTTAGAAAAAATCACGGCAAAAATATTAGAATTTCAGACAGGAAATTAGTTGATGTCAACGGCGGTGTGTCACCATGAAAGTCCTGATGTTCGGCTGGGAATTCCCTCCGTTGAGCAGCGGGGGCTTGGGAACTGCATGCTATGGCCTGACTAAAAGCCTGAGCAAAAAAGGCGTTGAAATCACTTTCGTGCTGCCGTCAGCCTCAGATATTAATGATGCCGATTTTGTAAAATTCAGGTCTGCAAATGAAATTAAAAATTTAAAAATCAGAAAAATAGATTCAACCATTAGGCCTTACATGACTTCAGAAAATTATTCAGGATATATGTCGCAAAAGTCCAGCAGGATTGCAAAAATTTACGGCTCGACATTGTTTGATGAAGTCTACAGGTACACACTCGCAGCGGAAAAAATTGCCGAAGAGGAAGATTTTGATATTATACACTGCCATGACTGGATGACATTCGGCGCGGGAATAAGCGCAAAAGAAAAAAAGAACAGGCCGTTGGTGCTGCATGTCCATTCAACCGAGCACGACAGGACCGGCGGCCACATGGTTAACCAATATGTCTATGATTTGGAAAGGAAGGGGCTGCATAAAGCGGATAAGATTATCGCTGTCAGCAATTTTACCAAGGATAAGATAATGAAGCATCACGGCGTGCCTTCGGAAAAAATTGCAGTCGTGCACAATGCAGTTGATTTCCCGCAGAACTGCTGTGAAGAGCAGATGCACCTTAAGGGAAGAGACAGGATTGTGCTGTTTTTGGGAAGGCTCACGCTCCAGAAAGGGCCTGATTATTTTGTCTATGCCGCCAAAAAAATACTGGAGCACGAAAAAAACGTGAAGTTCATAATTGCAGGCACCGGCGACATGGAGCCTTTTGTAATCGAGAAAGCGGCGGAGCTTGGAATTTCAGGCAAAATAATGTTTGCGGGCTTCCTGAACCCGGAAGAAGTTGAAAAAGCGTACAGGACTGCTGATATTTATGTAATGCCCAGCGTTTCTGAGCCGTTTGGAATCACTGCCCTAGAAGCGATGAAAAACAAGACGGCAGCGATAGTCTCGAAGCAGAGCGGAGTTTCAGAAGTTATAAACCACTGCCTTAAGGTGGATTTCTGGGATGTGGATGAATTAAGCAACCAGGTCATTTCAGTTTTGCGCTACAATCCTCTCCAGGAAGCGCTCAAGGAAAACGGATATTCCGAGTCCAGAAAATTCAGCTGGGACACTCCGGCTCAAAAATGCATTGATGTTTACAATCAATTAATTAATAAAGGTTAAACAAAAGAAATTAAAAAAATAAAAATTATAATAATTAAAAAATAAAATTCAAACAAAACAACTAAAATGGTAAGCGTGTGTTTTTATTTCCAGGTGCATCAGCCGATCCGACTTAGAAAGTACTCTATTTTTGAAATAGGGAAGCATGCAAATTATTTTGACGACCGGAAAAATGAAGAAATAATCAAGAAGATAGCTGGCAAATGCTATCTGCCTGCCAATAAAATAATTTTGGACTCAATAAATAAAAATAATGGAAAGTTCAAGGTTTCTTACAGCATGAGCGGGGTTGTGCTTGAAGAGCTGGAAAGGTTTGCGCCTGAAGTCATAGACAGCTTCAAAAAACTTGTGGATACTGGCAATGTCGAGATTCTGGATGAGACTTATCACCATACCTTGTCATGCCTTCATTCAAAGGATGAGTTTAAGGAACAGATTGGATTGCACAATAAAAAAATCAGGCAATTGTTTAACTGCAGGCCAAAAGTTTTCAGGAACACTGAGCTGATTTACAATAATGAAATCGCGAAAACTGCTGAAGAAATGGGCTACAAGGCAGTCCTTGCGGAAGGGGCGGACCATATTTTGCAGTGGAGAAGCCCGAATTTTGTCTACAGGCCTAAAGGCTCTGGCAGCATAAAGCTGCTCTTGAAAAATTACAGGCTTTCGGACGATATTGCATTCAGGTTTTCTGAAAAAAACTGGAAAGAATTTCCGCTGACTGCGCCAAAATTTGCCGGCTGGGTCAATAAAATAAACGGCAACGGAAATGTTGTCAATCTTTTCATGGATTACGAGACTTTTGGCGAACACCAGTGGGAAGACAAGGGGATTTTTGAATTTTTAAAGCATCTGCCTCATGAAATATTGAAGCACCCTGACAATGATTTCGTGACGCCAAGCGAGGCAGTAAAAAAATACAAGGACGTTGCCGAGCTTGATTATCCCCATTATGTGAGCTGGGCGGATGTTGAGCGGGATTTAAGCGCCTGGACCGGCAACCACATGCAGCAGGAAGCGATGAAGGAAATTTACAATCTTGAGCCGTATGTGAAGCTGTCAAAGAATCCTGCATTGCTGGACCAGTGGAGGAAGCTCCAGACCAGCGACCACTTTTATTACATGTGCACAAAATGGTTTAATGACGGAGATGTGCATAAATATTTCAATCCGTATGACAGCCCGTACGAGGCTTTCATCACTTACATGAATATTTTAAGCGATTTCAGGATGAAAGCCGGAAAATTAGGTGAGATTGAAAGTTGATGATTGGCACCGAACATGCAAAATATATTTAAATAAGCCAAGAATAATCCACACATATGAAAAAACAAAATGTGATTTTGGCTTTATTTTCTTTAACTATCCTGTTATTTATTATATCCTGCACAAAATCTGCAGCGCTTTCCTCGCAGTACAATAATTTTGCAAAATGCCTTACGGACAAGGGTGTTAAGTTTTACGGCGCATTCTGGTGCTCGCACTGCAACAACCAGAAAACAATGCTTGGCACAAGCATGCAGTATGTTGATTATATTGAGTGTTCAACTCCGGACGGGCAGGGCCAGACCCAGGTATGCCCGGATGCAAATATAGACTCTTATCCGACATGGGAATTCAGCGGCGGCTCAAGAATAAAAGGGGAAATGGCACTTTTGCAGTTAAGCCAAAAAAGCGGATGCAGCCTAAGCTGAGTTAAAAATTCTTGAAAATCAGTGTTATTGAAAAGCCCTCAGCACGGCTTCGGGTTGCCATCAGTTCGCATTTTGATTTGGTATTAGACAACAAAAATTCCCATTGCATAGAAAAAATCCATAGGATTTTTGAAATTCAAGAATGTTCCATTCTTGAATATTTCCTTTTTGCTTGATGTTTTATTAAATAATGCTCACAATTGGAGATGGCAACCTACAACTTTTCAATAACACCTAAAAATCCAAACTTTTATATTCTATTTTAAAAATCAGTTCATAAGGTGGTTGAATGGTATTATGCTTAATCGCGCTTCCAATATTTGCAGTTCTTTCTATTTTCAGCGCCAAATACAGGAAACTGACTTTGGAATCTTTGGACTGCGTTTTCAGGACGGCTGCTTTCAGGAAATGCAGAAGCGGGCTTGATGACCGGGTAAAAGCTTCGCTGACTGGAAAAGTGATGCGTGTTTCTCCAAGGACTGCGGGATTTATTTATAATAATTATAAAATTCTGTCGTGGATTATTTTGATAATATTTGTCTGGAGCATTTATGGCACTTCCGTAGGACTTTATAATTATGCAAAATATGGGAGCTGCAACGGCCCTGAAGACACGGGATTCTGCATGTTTGACCCGGCTGGAACCAACACAAAAACTTCCGAAATTGATGCGTACCAGCAGTCGGAAATAATACTCCCCGCCTTGGAGGAAAATGACCCGACAATGGGAAATAAAAATGCAAAGCTTACAATCATAGAGTTTGGATGCTATGCCTGCCCTTACACAAACAAAGCAGAGCCTATCGTAAAGGAAGTTTTGGATTATTACAAGGGGAAGGTCAACATTCAGTTCAAGACTTTTTATATTCCCCATCACAATTTGAGTTTTCAGACCGCGCTTGCAGCAAACTGCGCCCAGGAGCAGGGCAGTTATTTGGAATATCACAAAATAATTTTTGAAAATCAGGAGACTTTAAAGTTTGAGGACCTTTCCTTGCTTGCAGGAAAGCTTGGCATGAACACAACTAAGTTTGATGAATGCATGTCAACGCAAAAATATAAGGATGAAGTGCAGTCTGATACGCTAATGGGGCTGCATGCCGGAGTCCGCGGAACGCCTACATTTTTCATCGGCAATAACACGCTTGTCGGCCCAAGGCCGTTCAGAACATTCAAGGCATTCATAGACAAGGAGATGAAGAAATGATATTTGGCTATAACCCGGAAAAAATAAGAAAAGATTTTCCGATGCTTGCAAAGCCGATAGTCTATTTTGACAACGCATGCATGTCTCTTAGGCCTGTTCAGGTTATTGATAAGATTAACGAATACTACAAGGAATACACGGCGTGCGTAGGAAGGAGCTCCCATAGGCTGGCGCTCAGAGTTGAGGAAGAAGTCGATAAATCAAGAAATGAAGTTAAAGGTTTAATAAATGCAGGCCACGCTTCTGAAATTATTTTTACAAGAAATACAACTGAAGGCATCAACCTCGTTGCTAATTCACTTGGATTTAGGGAAGGCGATGAAGTTGTAATCAGCGATAAGGAGCACAATTCAAATTTAATTCCGTGGCTGAAGCTGAGAGGCAAAGGCATAAAGCTCAAAATTGTTAAAAGCAATCCGGACAACACGTTTAATCTTGAAAATTTCAGGAAATCCCTGAATGAAAAAACAAAGCTTGTTTCTGTCGTTTTTACTTCCAACATAGACGGCGTGACCAATCCTGTTAAGGAAATTGCAAAGCTTGCGCACAAAAATAATTCGCTTGTCCTTGTTGACGGCGCGCAGGCAGTGCCGGGCATGGAAGTTGATGCCAAAGAGCTTGATGTTGATTTTCTTGCATTCTCCGGCCACAAGATGATGGGCCCAACCGGGACGGGAGTTTTGTACGGAAAAAAACACGTTCTTGAGCAGATGGATCAGTTTATCGTAGGCGGCGAAACTGTTGTTGATTCAACTTACGAGAGTTATTCCAAGGAAGAGCTGCCGAACAGGTTTGAAGCAGGGCTGCAGGATTATGCCGGCATCATAGGACTGGGGGAAGCGTGCAGGTATCTGGAAAAAATCGGGCAGTCAAAAGTAGCGTCCCACGAAATTAAAATAAATAAAATAATTTCAGAATCTCTTTTGGGCAATAAAAAAATTTCTGTTATCGGTCCCAAAGAAGCCGAAAAAAGAAGTGGCATATTCTCTTTTAACATTGAAGGGATGAGCCATCACGATGTTGCAAAGATTCTTGACAATTCCAGGGGAGTTCTGATAAGAAGCGGAGCGCACTGCGCGCACAGCTGGTTTAACTACCACAATTTAAAGGGAAGCGCAAGGGCATCATTCTATCTTTATAACACGGAAAAAGAAGCTGAGATTTTTGTTGATGAGATTAAGAAAATAAGCTCGTTTTAGTGGTTAATCTACTCAAAATCCAAAAAAATATCGAAAAGTATAAATACACAAAATAAAAGGATAGCTTATAGGTGATAGTTTTGGTTAAAAAAAGAGGGAGTAAGGATAAAAGTAGCGTGGGTTCTAAAAGGCAGCTTCAGTCAGTTGAAGTTATAATCAAAAAAAAAATTCTCGGAGAAGCTCCAGTAGAGCATCACTTCGTTGTTGCTGACGGGAAAAAACTAAAGAATATTATGGAGCTCGCAGATGCCCTAGAGACAATGAGCGAGGAGATTTTCAGGCACCATGCGAATGAATTCAGGAATGATTTCAGCTCATGGGTTAAGGATGTTTTTTACGATCATAGTTTGGCAGATGATATTTCAAGGGCCAGAAATAAGTTTGAAACGCAGATTGTCATTTTGCGAAGGCTTGTAAAAGAGCTGATGTGAAAATGGTAACAAAAGAAGAAGCTGTAAAATATTTGTCAGATGCTCCGGCAGAGCATTGTTTTTGGGTAAGCGACGGTCACATTTTGAAGAATTTATCGGAATTAGCCGGCAGCCTTTCGCAGATGGACGATGGGACTTATTCATATCATGCTAACAAGGAAAAAAATGATTTCAGCAAATGGGTTGGCGACACCATAGGAGACAAGAAGCTTGCAAACGATTTGATGAGCTCCAAAACCAGAGATTCTGCAGTGAAGAAATTAAACTCAAGGCTGGCTGTGCTGAAGAAAAAGGCGGCTTAATTCTTAAAGTTTTTATATCATCAAACACCAGTGGTGAAATTGATTGACTACTATTTAATGGTAAAGTTTAAATAGAATGAATGTTTGCTATGAGCTATGTCACTCATTGCACTAATAGATAAACATAGAGCTGATTTGGCTGTTTCTTGGGAAGCCGGAAGTCAAGAAGTCGTTGATAAATATAGAGCTTTTGGTTCCGAATTAGTTCAATTGCCTTCTTTTACTTATTCAAGAGACGATATGAGGGTAGCTGTAGCTCATATGCTAGATTTGGGCTTTAATCGTCATGCAAGATATGATGTAGCAATTTATGCTATGAGAAGGTCTGCTCTAGAGGCAGTACCTGATGTTGCTGCTAGACAAGAAATTTTTGGATTAATGAGCCTAGTAGTGCTTGAACTAAGAAAAGGGAGTGATAGCAAAAGACTGCAAGAAGCCGCTAAAGATTATGTAAGGAAAGTTGGAAAATCTAGAGCTGTTGAATATTTGTTACGGGCTCAAAAGGGTTTTGACGGAGTTTCTATCGAAGTAAACGCTGCTTGTGATATGGCAAATAAAGCCGATCCAGTTTCAGGTGAAACTGCTGAAAATCACGGTCAACATATTGCATTAGAAAAAATACAATTAAATGATATTTTAGAGATTATAAAATCTTTGTAGGGTTATGATTTTTCTATTATAACTCCAAAACTTTGCATTGGGCTCAGTCGTTTAATAGTGGTTAATTAAATTCTTTAGTGAACACTATTTTTACGTATAATTTTTCGATAAATTTAAAAAGAGGGCGATTATCACAGGTGGAACGAGTTAGCAACTGTGCATAGGCATATCTAGAGGTGCAAAAAGATGGATTACAATGAGCAAAAGGAATGCCCCGGTTGCGGTACTATTATAGAAGAAGGGGAAGTTGAGTGCCCCTCATGCGGCGAAAGCTTTGTGGATAATGATGACGAAGTTCATTGAATCTTTATTGGGGTGAGCATCATGAGAAACTTTTTTGATGAAGATGAAGATGAAGATGATAGTGGCGGAGAGGAAGACTGGTAAATAACAATGGAAGAATACACAAAATACGAACACGCAAGGATAGTCGGCGCAAGGGCGCTGCAGATTTCTATGGGCGCGCCGTTTATGGTGAAATTAACGGATGAAGATTTGAAGAAGATGAGTTACAATCCTGTGGAAATAGCAAAGCTTGAATTCAGCAGGGGACTGATACCTATTTCTGTAAAGAAGCCAATGCCTGGCGCTATGAAGAAAGAGAACACCAACAAGCCGTTTGACCAGACAAAATTGGAGTAAGAATGGGAAGGATAAAAACAAAGCTAGTCAAGGGAATTGCCAAGAAGCTTATCAAGGAGCACGGCTCTGAATTTACTTCTGAATTTAGCAAGAACAAGGCTTTTGTCAATAAGTATACGAGTGTGGTTTCCCCGAAGATGAGAAACATAATTGCCGGGTACACGTCAAGGCTCGTGAAGCAGAGAACAATTGCAGAGAAAGAGCCAAGAAGAAGGCTGCATGAAGAAGACTTGAGCAAGTTTTATCAGTAGATTCTTATATATTCTTAATTTCCTTTTCTAAATGGGATTAGATGCAGTTATTTCTGAATGGACTGAAGATAGAGTTAAAATTGCTAATGATGTCTTAACAAGAACTATACATTCATATCGGGCAGTTTACGGAACGAATTTTCCCCCACTTCAATTCTATTGGGTGATAATTGGTTTTATATTGCAGATATAGAACAATATAAAGCTGGGAGGAAGTGAACGTAGGGGGGTCGATGCGGATTTAAGCATGGCAGTATTAATTCATCCCAGAGAAATTAATAGGTCTAGGGATTATATTGCACTTCCAGATATTTTGGAACATTTTAAGGGTTATCTACCAAGTGATACTTTTGAATTAATGCCTTATTCTGAAAGAAGAAAAGCAGAATCAGAATTATTAGGTCCAGTTATCTCCAAGACAGATACATGGCAAGATGTTCAATATGACGGAAAAACTGCGAAAATATTTAAGATACCTCCAGAAGTTCCTTCCCTGTGGCCCAGAGGCAGGTTAACTTTTAAAAAATTAAGAAAGCTTGTAAAATCTATTTCCTAAACTACCCTATAATTTTATAATGAAACTGGTCTCGAAGAATTTTTGATATGTTTCTTATCTTCTGTAAAATAACTTATAAGCCGGGTTTAATTCGTATGATCTTGTTTCAGGATGCAATACTGCAACAGCCGCCCCAAGCCGCCCATGCGTTCTTTCTATTTCCGCTATAGAATCAGCGATGTCAGAATGAGTAATCGGCCTGGGCTGCCTTCCGGCAGCAAGACGCAGAAACTCTGTAAAATTTTGGCGTGTTAATGTCTGCTCAAGATGAGTGGAATCTTCTGAATAATTCGGTGTTCTTTGCCTAAAATAAACTCTTGGGTTTAAGGGATCAGAAAAATCAAGCATTATGGCCTGCATACCACCCCTATCTTGGGTTCTTCCATGTCCCCTGAATAATGCACTAAGCCTATCCACCAAGTGGCCTTTGTTGATATCAAACTCTGTAAAATCCCCCCCGTTAGGTACTTCAAACATTAATTCCCCCATATTAACCAGGTTTACCTTTACTGAATTTTTCTTTTAACTTCTTCTCAACAATCTCCGGCACAAATCCTTTCACAGAGCCGCCGAACATAGCGATTTCCTTTACGATGCTTGAGCTGATAAAAGAGTAATCATCCTTGGTCATCAGAAAGATTGTCTCAATATCTTTTTCCATTTCTCTTCCTATCAAAGCCCTTGAAAATTCATACTCAAAATCGGAAATGGCCCTCAATCCGCGGACAATAACATTTGATTTTTTCTTTTTGACGTAATCCAATAATAAGCCTTCAAAGTATTCCACTTCAACCCTGCCGTTGTGTTTTTTAAGTGCCTCTTTAAGCATTTCAACCCGTTCCTTTCCGGAGAATGTTGCCGCTTTCTGCGGATTGTCAGCCACGACAACGTGCAATTTGTCAAATATTTTTAGTGCTCTTTCTATCACATCCGTATGGCCGTTCGTCACCGGGTCAAAGGTTCCGGGATATACTGCCGATTTCATATTCATACCGGTTATTTTAATCTTATTTAAAGTTTATTGATTTAATTTATTAACTATAGATTTAACCTGATTTTCCAGATTTTTTAAATCCTTACTGTTATCAATCACAAAATCCGCGAATTTCAGTTTTTTTTCCATAGGCATCTGGAATTTAGTTATCTTATTTATCTGCTCTTTTGTAAGTTTTCCCTTTTTCAGTAGCCTTCGAATTCTAGCTTTATCATCACACTTGACAACAACAATTTTGCCAACAAGCTTTCTTGAGTCAGACTCAAGAAGAAGCGGCGCATCAACAATAACCTTACTATTTTTGAATTTCTTAATTAATTTTTTTATTTCAGAATTTATTATTGGGTGGGTTATCAAATTTAATTTTTTCAATTTTTTGTCATCAGAAAAAACAATTTTCTTAAGCTTATCGCGGTTAATTGATTTATCAGAATTAATAATCTTGTTTCCAAATTCTTTTATGATTTTTTTGTAGATTATTTTGTTTGGCTTTGATATTTTGTGATACAATTCGTCCGCATTTATAACTTTAAATCCGTATTTTTTAAATAGATCAGAAGCCGCCGTTTTCCCAGAGCCGATTGTGCCTGTGATGCCGATTATCATATTCAAGAATTTAACTTATTATTATAAAAATATTCCTATATTATACGCCCTTAATCTTAATCTTCGCCATAACCTGCTCATGCAGCTTTCTGATAAACTCAACCTTGTCTTCTATCTTAAGGATGTCGGTGAATCCCTGCAGCACGATATTGAACGCAAACGGTGAAGGCAGTGATGTCCGGATTTCCTTCACAAGAATTTTTTTCTGCTCGATGCCTTCAATGACTTTTGAAGTATTTTCAATGTCCATTAGATCCTCAAGGACTTCCCGCCTTGCTTCTTTCAGGATGCAGAAATTTGCGTCAATTCTTTTGACAGCGCTCATTAATATCATCGAGGAAACTTGCTGCCTTCCGACTCTTTTCTCATGCCCCATATAATTCCTTAAAATCATAAGAGCGCGGGAGGCGCAGTGCCTGAACCTTCTTTTGAGAATTTCGCTGTTCTCTATTGCCATGTCCATGACTTTGCGCATCTCTTTTGACTTGACTAAATTAAAAGCCTGTATTATATTTATGCTCCTGTCGTATGCAACATAAAACCCGTTGTCATTTATGCCGATTTCAACATCCTTGTGCTGAGTCCTGGCGATTGCGAATGCAACTGCCCTTGACAAACAGTCGTTTACTCTTCTCCCGTATAAAGTATGGAATATGGAGTATTTTCTCCTGCTTTTGTCATCTGTATAGTGCTCGATTATTATTCTTGAATGCGACGGAATTTCTGCGTAATTAAACTGCTCATAGAAATAGTCATAGATAGAATTGGCGGCGTTTGCGTCAACGTAAAGGTATTTATTGATAAACTCCAAAATCTCTTTCTTTGATTTGCTGTTGCAGAACAGCTCATTCATCAGTTTCCTGAATCTTCCGATTTCCAAAGCCAAATCAAAGCTTAATGGCAGCATTTCGGAAAACCACGATGGGATTGTCGGAGATCTCATAACTGAAGCATTGACATAAGCAACCATTCCTTTGGCATACAAAAATTCATATTTTTCTCCTCCCAAGACAAAAACATCCCCCCTTTTTAATCTTTCAAGAAATGCCTCGTCAATGGCGCCAATCGGCTGCTCGCCGGCTTTTACCGTGATGTAGGACTCTTCGGGAATTGTGCCGATATTAGTCATGTGGATGACTCTTGACATTTTTCCTTTTCTTCCCATTTCATTTGAATCTTCATCAAGCCATATTTTTGCGTAAATATGCCTGTCTTCAAGAGAAATGTATTTTCCGGCAAGATAATCCAGAACTTCATTGAAATCTTTTCTTTCGAGGTTGATATAGCAATAGCTTTGCTTTACCAGCCTCCATAATTCTTCAACATCCCATCTCTGCTCAAGGGAAATTCCGTGAATCTGCTGCGCCAGAACATCAAGGCAGTTTGTCGGAATGTGTATTCTGTCAATCTTTTTCTCGATTGCTGATTTTAATAAAACGGCGCACTCAACCAAATCATCCCTATCGAGAACAATAATTCTTGCTTTTACCGTAGAATGCAGTTTATGCCCGGAACGTCCGGCGCGCTGCATGAATCTTGCAACGGATTTAGGCGAGCCAAGGCAGATAACCAAGTCAATAAATCCAATGTCTATTCCCAACTCCAAGGATGTGCTTGACACAATTACTTTCAGTTCGCCCTTTCTCAGCCTGCTTTCTATGTTGTGCCTCAGAGTTTTTGACAGCGAGCCGTGATGCGCCCCGATGTTCTCCACATAGTTTTTTGGAAATTTTTCTTTCAGGTAATTCACAACCCTTTCTGTTGCAGACCTTGTGTTCGTGAAAATCAAAGTTGTCCGGTGGCTTTGGATTAAATCATCAATCAAGGTGTACATTGAATTGTGAATCATTGCGTGCTCCATGTCCACAAGATTAGGAACCGGAGAGAGGACTTTCAAATCCATTTCCTTGAGAAACTGGACGTCAACAATCTTGCAGTCCCTCAATTTTCCTTTTTCATATCCGACAAGAAATTTTGCAATCTCGTCCAATGGCGCTATTGTCGCGCTTAACCCGATTTTTGTCATCGCAGGGGAAATCCTGTTTAATCTTTCAACTGACAATGATAAATGAACTCCTCTCTTGTTTTCCGCCAGGGCGTGAATCTCATCTGCAATAAACCATTCAACATTTCTTAATAATTCCCTGAATTTTATCGAGCTTAGCATTATCGCCAGGCTTTCTGGTGTTGTGATTAAAATATGCGGAGGGTGCTTCAGCATTTTTGCTTTTTCGGAAGCCGTCGTGTCCCCGGTCCTGACTGCCGCCCTTATGTTTAATTTTTTCCCTGCAATCTCCTCCATTTCTTTTAATGGCTCAGCCAAATTTACCTGAATGTCATTGCTCAAGGCCTTTAACGGAGAAACATAAACGCAGTAAACCCTGTTTTCCAGAATTCCCTTTTCGCTTGAATCAATCAATTCATTTAGGATGGACAAAAAAGCTGTCAGAGTTTTTGTTGCTCCTGTCGGAGCGCTTACTAAAATATTATTTCTTGAATGAATTTCCATAACTCCAAATAGCTGTGGAAGTGAAAACTCACTAAATCTCGTAAAGAACCATTTATCTATAAGCGGGTTCAAAATGTGCCTTATCTGTTCAGGCTTGTATGGCTTATCTGCGTAGGTTATCATATTATAATAGTTAATATTTTTTAATATTTTCTTCTATATTGAAAATAAATGGTTATACACGAAATGTAACTATAGTTAACGACTGCAAATTTATAAAAGTGTTGGTTGTGATTAAATGAAAATTAAAAATGAGGTTTAGCATTGTTAAGGTTATACTATAAATCCTACTAAAAGCTATTTTATTTATATATCTTTAGGTCTACATTTAACTTTTTTTATCTAAAAATAGAAAGATTTATATATTAGTTATCTCTAAATTTAATAAATGGAAACTGAAGTATTACTTAAAAAACTGGAAGGTGTACAAACTATCGATTCAGTTACTAATATACTGAAAACAAGCAAAGATAAGGCTATTTACTATTTATTCCGCCTAAGAAAGGAAGGGTATGTCAAGACAAAGCGACTGAGCAATAATAGGAGGGTATATAATATCTCATTTGAGAATAAGCTTAAAGGAACTAGTTATTTTGAAATAATAAATAAGTATTCCCCAGTTAAAATTGCAACTCCCATCACTTATAAAATATATGGAAAAACTCCAAGCTTGGAGGAAACTTTAGTTTATGCGATTAAAACAGGGAGCTTAAGAACCATATTGGCCTCGTTGGCATTATTCAAAAAAATAACTGATTGGAGCGAACTTTACCAATTATCGAAGAAAAATAGGATAGAAAGGCAAGTCGGAGCTCTGTATGACCTGGCAAAAAAAATTATGAGGGTAAGAAGGATGACGGATAGGTTTAAAAATAATGCTTTACCCAAAAAAAATCATAATTTTGAGTATATTATCTCTGGATTAATGTCTGGGGATTTTAAAGACATAGAAGAAACATGGAAAATTTATTTGCCATTTAATAAAAATGATTTGAGTGATTACACATGATAACAATAGATGAGCAGCAAAAATTATTCCTGAACATAGCAAGAGTACTAAATAAAACTATCACTGCATATGCTGTTGGCGGCACAGCAATGATGTTTCTAGGAATTAAAGATTCTACATTGGATATCGATTTGGTATTTGAGAATGAAAAAGATAAAGATATTTTCAAAGAAGCAATAAAATCTCTTGGCTACAGAGAGATTAATGCTATAAAAGTTTATGGGGCAAGAAAGAACCAGCCGGAAATGCTAGTGCTAAATGATGAAAGATTTGACTTATTTGTTGTCAATGTTATAGATTTTGTATTTTCTGGGAATATGCAGAAAAGGGCAGAAAGTATACACCAATTTGGAGAAAATTTTATACTTAAAATAGCCGACCCGCACGATATAATTTTGATGAAATGTGCAACTGACAGATTAAAAGACAAGGACGATGCAAGAAAAATAATCAATCTTGGGAAGATTAAGTGGGAATTGCTTGTTGAAGAAGCTAAAAAACAAATCGAGCTTGGTAAAGAAAAAACTGCTTTCGAGTTAGGATACTTCCTGGAAGAATTAAAGAATAAAATGAAAGTTAAAATTCCTCAGGAAATCCTGGATGAACTATTTGGAATTGTTAAAAAACAGGCTGAAGAGAAACAAAAGAAATAAACTAGTCCAGATTCCCGCCTACTTCATTAAACCCCCAAGAAAACAACAACCTTTTTAAATAACACCATTATCCAATCTTCTGTGCTAATTCAATTAGCCGTTCTGACACCGCAAGGTGTGAAGAAAAGGTTCAGGTTTGGATTTATATTAAAAATTAGAAAAATTCAGGCTAAAAATAATATTAACCTAAAATAATAATTTCCAATAACAAAAATGACAACAATGTATGATGCGGAATCGCAGGATTTAATCCTGAAGGCAGCTGAAGAGCTAAAGAAAGTTCCGGACGTAAAGCCTCCGCAATGGGCGCCGTTTGTCAAGACAGGAATGCACAAGCAAAGGCCGCCTGTAAACAGTGACTGGTGGTACATAAGAGTTGCATCCGTTTTGAGAACCGTTTACAGACTGGGTCCGGTTGGAACGCAGAAATTAAGGACAAAATACGGCGGAAAGAAAAATAACGGAGTAAAGCAAGAGCATTTCTACAAAGGTTCCGGTAACATTTTAAGAAAATCACTTCAGCAGTTGGAAAAAGCCGGCTTCGTCAAGCAGGCGGAAAAAGGAATACATAAGGGAAGGGTAGTCACGCCGAAAGGAAGGGCGTTTTTGGACAAAATAGCAACCCAGCTTGTTGGGAACGCGCCAAAACGGGAAGTTATGGCGGAGCCAAAAAAAGAAGTTGTGGAAGTCCACCACGAGCAAAAGGCAGTGAAGAAAGCCGAGGACAAATCCGAATCAAAAGTTGCAGAAATCCATCACGAACAGAAGGCTGTTGAAGTTAAAAAATAATAAAAATTCAATTCAAATGCCAACTCTGGATGACCTAAGAAGGAAAAGGCTTGAAGAGCTGATGCGTTTGCAGCAGCAAAAAACGCAGCAGCAATCGGACGAGCAGTCGCAAATCCAGCAGCAGATTGAGCAGATGGAATCTGTTGTGAAGCAGTTTTTCACAAGGGATGCATTGGCAAGGTACGGAAATTTAAAATCGGCGCATCAGGAAAAAGCGGTTCAATTGCTTGTTGTTTTGTTCCAGGCAATCCAGAAAGGCCAGGTTCAGGGCAAGATTGAGGACGAGCTGCTGAAAAAGATTTTGGAGCAGCTGGCTCCGGCGAAAAAAGAATTCAAGATTAAGAGGGTTTAATAACAAAATGGCACGACACAAGCACCCGAGCAGGAAGAAAAGATTAGCCAAGTTTAGAAAGCAGACTAGATGGGCCCCTTTCTGGACGGTGCAGAAGATATACGGCAAGACAAGAAGAGTTCATCCAGGCAGGCATACAAAATTAAAAAGAAACTGGAGAAGAAACAAGAATAAGGCGTAATCATGGGAAGTGCGAAAGATGTTCAAATAGTAACTGACAGTTTTATGGTTGGTAATGTTCACATAATCGCTTCGGGAAGAGTAAGGCTAACGGACAAGTTAGCGGATTTTGATGTAAGGGCTGCGACTCCAGCCACAATGACGGATGAACTGAAGGATAGAATTGCCGTTGCATTGATGTCAAAATTAGGTGATTATCACTTAGAAATAAATTATAAATAATTAATAGGTAAACTAAAAATGGCAAAGAAAGAAGAAGCACCGAAAATTGTATTGGAAAGAAATTATAACATTCCGCTTAGAATCGCAACTTTGAAGAGCCCGTTTCACAAGAAGGCAAAAAAAGCAATCAGTACGGTCAAGATTTTCATTTCCAAGCACATGAAAACCAAGGAAGTTAAAATCGGACAATTTTTAAATTTAAAAATCTGGGAGCACGGAATGAGAAATCCCCCAAATCTTGTCAAGGTCACAGCAACTAAAGACGATAAGGGTGTTGTGTTCGTTGAACTGGTCGGAGCGCCAAAGCCTCAGCCCAAAGTGGAAGAAACAAAAAAATCCGGCAAGAAAGAATCAAAGCCGGAAGGAAAAGTGGAAGCTGAGTTCAAAGAGATTAAGGAAGAAACCAAGGAAATTAAGGAAGAAAAAGCAGAGGAAGCAAAAGAGATTCAGAAGGAAGAAATAAAAGAAATGCAGAAAGAGCATCCTAAAATGCACCCTCCGAAAATGCCTTCACAGCCGAAAGTTTCACAGACCCACCCGACAGCGCCGAAGAGCGTTTGAGGGTTTTTTGAATTATTTTTCAACTTTATTATCACTTAGTTGAATATCTTCTAATTTTTTTGTAAACATCTGGGCTAAAAGATGCGGATCTTTGTTTATTGATGTAAACACCTTGTAGGTTGCTTGCTCTATCCTGCCAACCAGTTCTCTTTCTTCAGCACCCAATCCTGATTTTCTTTGATAAAACTCCTTTCTAAAATACCTTAACACGCAAACGGCCGATGCAAATAATTCCGACTCATCATCATAAGGATGCCCGGCCACAGAGTGCGCCCCAAATCTTGAATTTCCAAAATATGCGCTTTCAGTAAAAATGTCAAATACGTCTTTTGGATAGATTCTTGGATCATATTTTGCTTTGTTGAAAAGGTTGGCGAAATCAGTTTTTGCTTTTACTTCAGGATTGAACCTGCCAATAAAATCCCATATACTTCTATAATCAAAAAGGTTGTGCGCCATCTCGTGGCATGCGCCGATTTCCGCCTGCCTCTTGAAAAAAGGGGTTTCAAAATCGCCTGTTGTCAGTATGCTCATATCCTTAAGATTTGGCGACAGGTTAAATGCCAGTTCCGTGGAAGGGCCTTGGGCGCCAGTCAGATAAAACGGCTGCTCGTCAACAACATACACCCTGAAAGGCTCGTGATATTGCGAAAACAGCCTGTGCAGGCCGTGAATGGGCTTCAGGCCATCCTGAGGCAGTTCTTTTTCCGTAAATATTCGCACGAAATCTTTTTCATCTTCGGGTTTGTAGTAGTTGACTATTGGCTTGATTCTGTAAGAGAAAACTTCTCCATTGGCATTGTCTGTCCCTTGGTTTTTGCCATTTCTGTAGACCATGAATTTCAGCGTGATGTAATTGGAATTAATGTTCGGCACAGTGTTGAAGTACACCCATTCGCTTCCATCGCCAGACACAGTTGCCGGCAACACGTTATTTTTTGGCCTTCCAAATAAATCGGAAATCTCGTATTGCGGTGAATTTTGAACTCCTCCGCTGAATCTTCCGCGAAATCCTTTTTTGTCGCCGGTTGCAATTACTTCAAATTCCAGTCCTTGTTCAACAAGCGCCCTGACGGCTTCGATGTCAAATAAAACTTTCCATCCTTTTATCCTTATTTTCCCCAATGGAGTGTCGATGCTCTGCCCGCTTGCGTAAGTATGGGCTTCATACTGCGGAAGCTCAATGTCCTGCGGCCTGAAAAAATATTCACCGGCTGAAACTCCTAACAAGCCCAGCGCAGCTATTCCTCCGGCTACAAACGCCCTGCGGGAAACTAATACTCTTCTTTCCAATGTTGGCTCCTGTTGTCGCTGATGAAGCCCAAGGCCGACCTTTTCTTCATTATGCCCATCCAAAAATCCAAGGATCTTTCTGACTAAACCACCCATAGCTACGAGTAATCAAATAGTGTATAAAAAACTTTATGGATGGCACCATTTGGCAATAGGCGCATTTTTTCCAATACCTTTTAAAACTGAATATAATTCTAAGGGTATATGTCCCAACTGCCTTTTGAAAAAATAAACAGAAAAATCTTAGTAAGAAAAGAATCAGAAACAGACTGCAAATACGGCTGCAATCCACAGGAAAGAAAAACAGAGGAAATCATAACTTACGGGATTGTGAACGTAGACAAGCCGAAGGGCCCAACGAGCCACCAGGTTTCTGATTACATGCAGAAAATTCTTCACATCAATAAGGCCGGACATTCTGGAACTTTAGACCCGGCAGTAACAGGCGTTCTTCCAGTGGCATTAGACCGGGCTACAAGAATAGTGCAGGGATTATTAACTGCAGGAAAAGAATATGTTGCAATAATGCACCTGCATAAGGAAGTTGAGGAAAAACTTTTGAGGGAAACGATACAAAAGTATTTTATCGGCAAAATCATGCAGCTGCCACCCATTAAAAGCTCCGTGAAAAGGCAGCTGAGGCCAAGAACAATTTATTATATGGACATCCTGGAAATTGACGGAAACGATGTAATGTTTAAAGTCGGGAGCGAAGCCGGAACTTATATCAGAAAATTAATTCACGATCTCGGCCAAAAATTAAAAGTCGGTGCTCACATGGCGGAATTAAGAAGGACAAAAGCCGGGCCTTTTGATGAATCCACTCTTTTTACGATGCAGGAATTAACTGACGCTTACTATTACTGGAAAGAGGAGCAGAATGATAAATTCATAAGGAGGGTAATTCAGCCGATTGAAGCCGGAGTGAAGCACCTTCCTAAAGTCTGGGTTTTTGACACCACAGTTGAAAGCTTATGCCACGGGTCAGACCTAAAAGTGCCGGGCATCAGCAAACTAAACAACCAAATAATCAAAAATAATACAGTTGCAATCATGACTTTGAAAGGGGAATTGGTTGCAATAGGAACATCGCACATAAGTTCTGAGGAAATGATGGACGAGAGAGGGGTGGCTGTCACGACAGAAAAAGTTTTCATGCAGCCGGGAACTTATAAGATTCAGGGTTAACAGATACTTTTAAATATTTCTTAATAAAACTTAATCAGGGATTTAAAAATGAAATCAATGATGGAATGCCCGCTTTGCGGGGCAGAGGTAAGCAAGAAAGAGGAATACTGCCAGGAATGCGGGAAACACTGAAAAACCCTAAAGGTGTTTTTAGTGCACCGAATAGTTCAGAGGACTTTCCCAGTTCCCTTAAAAAAGATTAAATATAATTTTGCTTTTTCTTAATTGTGTGATTAATATGGATGAAAAGGAAACAAAAAAGAGCCTGAAATTCTCAATTTATGACGGCGCGGCATTTGCCGTAATGGACGGAATGACTGCCTCTTTTCTGGTGCCATTTGCGGTTGCGCTGAACGCTTCTGTAAATCTGATAGCTGCTCTGAGCTATATCCCTCAGCTGTTAGGGGCATTTGCCCAGCTTTTATCGGCAAAAATTGCAGAGATGTTCCGCGACAGGAAAAAAATACTTGTGATAGGCTCGTTTGTGCATGCAATCTTCTGGATTCCTTTGCTTTTAATTCCGTATGCAACCCCCAGCCAAAAATATTTGCTGGTGGTTTATGTGGCTATTCAGGCCGTTTTTGTTCAAATCATGCTCCCTATCGGCAACTCTCTCATGGGGGATATAGTCCCAAAATATGAGCGCGGCAAATTTTTTGGCCTCAGGAATAAAGTCATAGGGGTGATATCCTTTGCCTCCGCGCTTTCAGCTGGCCTGATTCTAACCTATATTTCCCCAAAAAACATTTTTTTGGGCTTTGCAATACTGTTTTCCTTTGCATTCATCGGAAGGTTCCTTTCGGGAATTTTCAAAATATTCATAGCCAACCCGGCCCCGGACTTCGGGCACGAGGAAAAATTTTCAATAGTTGATTTTGTCAAAAGAATGGATAAAACCAATTACGGGCATTTCGTAAAATATCTCACCCTGTTTAAATTTGCAACAAACGTTGCAGCCCCCTTTTTTATATTGTACATGCTGAGGGACCTGCATTTCACTTATCTTCAATTTACAATTATCACGGCTTCCGAGCTGATTGCAAGCTTTGTAGCGATGGGAATCTGGGGCAGGCTTATAGACGAGAAAGGCACCAAATTTGTCATTTACATAAGCGGGTTGCTCACACCGCTTATTCCGCTCTTCTGGCTGTTTTCCGGCAATTTCTATTATCTGCTGATTGTTGAGGCTTTTTCCGGAGTTGCCTGGGCTGGATTTAATTTAAGCGCTTCAAACTTTATATTTGACTCAGTACAGCCGGAAAACAGGATAAGATGCATTTCCTACCATAAATTTTTTGAGGGGATTGCGTTATGCATAGGTGCCGTGCTCGGGGGATTTTTAGTAAATCACGCCCCAGCATGGATATTTATTTCCAGTATTCCTGTAGTTTTTTTGGTGTCGGGAATTTTAAGGCTGGCTGCCTCGTTGATTTTATTGCCGACACTTAAGGAAGCGAGATTAATAGAGATGGGCGTAGGGCATTCATTCTTCAAAAGATATATGACTATTCGTCCGAGCGAAGGCCTGGTTTTTGAAGTCATAGGAAAATACCACAGGCACGAGGAAGAGCGGCATAAGCAAAAAATAATGCAGAAGCCGCAGAAAGAAAAGGCTGATTTAAAAGACAAGGATATTTATAAAAAAAGCTCTTGAAATACATTGACAAAAATATTTCCCCAAATAAAGAGCAGCACGGACTGGATAATATGCACGACATCGAGCATCTCACAGAAGAGATTGAGAAAGGAAAAGGAAGGAAATGACTAGCAATTCATTAGATTAATCAAAGTTGAGAGTTGAGCAAATCAATTTTTTAGTCCTTATCCCATGCCAACATTTATAAACTGGGTTTTATACTAAATTCTATTGCAAAATTCTAGAAATTAAGATTTTGTGCTTGAAAATGACTACAATAAAGGTTAAGGGACATGAGTTTGCCGTCGTAGCTACTAAGGACTCTTTTGACAGGAGGGCCCTTCAGTACAAGAATAAAATTATAGCGGCTTTGGGCAGGATAGGATTAAGTGAAGATGACGTAGAAATAAAAATTAAGCCCGTTGCGTTTAAAAGCGCCCCCGCGTCCGCTTCATGGTATTTAAACGGAAATTATCTTCATTACAGCTATAAATCTGCACGAAAATATGTTGAAAATCTTTATGTCGTTCTAAAGGTAATCGAGCTTGAGATTGACGCGCTGCTTGCCGGGCGAAAAACTCCCGAAGAGTTCATCAGCGAGTTTTCTGAAGAGAAAGATGTTGAGCATAGGCGCAGGGCGGCTCGGGAAGTTTTAGGGGTTGACGCTGATTCTACGAATTTAGAGCATATCGATTCAAAGTATAAAGAATTGGCAAAAATGCATCATCCGGACATGCCCGAGGGAGATGCTGAAAAATTTAAGCAAATAAACCACGCGCATAAAGTCCTGAGGAGAGAATTGCAATAATTTTTTTGAAAATTAACGCTTTCTTAATATTTCCAGTATCCTGTCAAGCTTTTCATTAATCCTTTCAAGTTCTGAATTATTCTGGGCGGGGGCGCTTGATTCAAACCTTTTGGAATCTCCTGTTTCAAACCTTTCATTTTTTCTGAAGCAATTGCTGCAGTAAACCGGCTTGTCGCCACTTGGCCTGAAAGGAACTTCGCATTTTTCGCCGCATTTGTCGCAGATTGCGCTGTGCATTTCCTTTTCGAATTCGGACCTTCCAAAGCTGTTTCTTCCGGGCCTGTCTGAGCCTCTGCCGAATCTTCTTGGGCCTCCATAGCTGGGCCTGCTTGAATCTCTCCTTCCAAAATCCCCTTCCCTCTTAAATCGCCCCATGTTATAATCTTAGAGGATATATTCTCATTTATAAGGTTATGGTAAGAATTTGAATGGCGGAAACGTAGATTGCGGCTATAGATTCAATAAGGCTGTATGAATAAAATTAACTTATTCAATTAACCAAAACCAAAAAATATTTATTCTTCCTTGCAAAGTAGTGAGCTACCATGCCGATAACTCCCTTATATTCCTGTTCAAGATGCAAAAGGGAATTTAATTTCAATAATATCAAGTACGACGAAAATAAAAAATTAATCTGCGTTGAATGCCTGGAGAAGAATCAGAAATTTATTAAAAAACAGCTGGCAAAAGAAAAGCCGGAAGACAACAGGCCGATAGACTTCATCTGCGTCGGCTGCAGGTTTAAATTCTCGATAAGAAAAGATTCTCAGCAGAATTTCAAGTGCCCGTACTGCGGCAAAACGAAATTAATGGTGGTCAAGAAGTATAAGGACGAGAACGACCTGATTAATGACTCGATGGATTCAAGATTTGACCGCTAATTCTTCACCACTATTCAATGAACTTAACTCCCAATATTTTTCTTTATAAATCAGTTTATTTCTTTTCCATACTGAAAATAATTAACTTTTCTTTTAATGCTCAATACCATACCAGTATACAAAAACGTTACATTTATATACTAGTTCATATATTAAAACACTTAAATTTTATTAGGAATTTGACAATTTGGGAAAAAACTTTGAGGTGAATAAGAATGGGAATGGATTTTGTTATCGAAAGCGCGCTTAAGCAAAGCGTAGCGCAAACCGACGATTTACAGATCGGCCATGCCAATATTAAAGTAATTGGCTGCGGCGGTGGCGGCAGCAACATGGTAAGCTGGCTGTACAAAAAGGGAATCAGGGGAGCTGAAATAATTGCCTGCAACACAGACAAGCAGCACCTTGAAATCACAGAAGCTGATAAAAGATTCTTAATTGGAAAAGAGCTCACAAGAGGGCTTGGATGCGGAGGCTTCCCGGACAAGGGAGCAAAAGCAGCCCAGGAAACTATTCAGGAAATTAAAGAAGTCCTGAAGGGCTCTGACATGGTTTTCGTCTGCGCAGGAATGGGCGGCGGAACAGGAACAGGCTCGGCTCCAGTAGTTGCACAAGTCGCAAAAGATGCCGGTGCAATTGTAATTGGAACAGTCACAATGCCTTTCAAGATTGAAAGGGCAAGAATAGACAAAGCGGAATTTGGACTGCAGCAGTTAAGGCAGACTTCAGACACTGTTATTGTTATAGACAATAATAGGCTGGTCAACATTGCAGGAAACCTGCCGGTTCAGCAGGCTTTTGCAGTAGCCAACGAATTGATTTCAACAATGATTAGAGGAATTGTTGAGACAATCGCAGTGCCTTCATTGGTTAACTTGGACTATGCTGATGTGAAGGCAATAATGCAGGACGGCGGCGTGGCAGCTATCGGTGTAGGAGTTTCTGACACAACCAACAGGGTAGAAGAAGCTGTAAAGGGAGCTTTGTCAAACCCATTGCTTGAGATAAGCTACAAAGGCGCAACAGGCGCTTTGATTCACATCGAAGGCGGGCCGGACATGACACTTGATGAAGTCAACAAAATCGGAGAGCTTGTAACAGAATCGCTTGACACGGATGCAAACGTCATCTGGGGAGCAAGAGTTTCCGACCAGATGAAGGGAAAAGTTGCGGTTATGACCATTATCACAGGCGTCAATTCGCCGTGGATACTTGGAAAGGCCGACAAGAAAACAAGAGTCATCGAAGCCAAAAGATTCAGCGACGAGCTGGGAATTGATTACTTCCAAGAGTGAAGTAATTAAATTTTATTTTTTTATTTTACTTTATTTTTTAAATATTAGGTTGATTCATGCTCACAGGTTCACAAGGTTTTAAATTCAAAATTAATTTGCCAGGAAAAAGAGAAGCTAATAAGAAAATAAAAGGTGATAATAATGAGCGTTGATGAAGACAAGATAGTAAAAAAGATGGTTGCTGAAATAGCAGATTCTAATGAGAGATTTATAGGAAGATCGCAGGATGTGGAAAACTTCAAGAGAATCGTTCCGGTTCTTCTCGAAAAGGGAATTGACAATGTCAACTTATCCATGTTCGATGAATCAACGAAAGGAAAATTGCTGAATGCTCTCGGAGAAGAGTATGTAAGAAGAGGCAACATGAATGATTCCGTCAAAGCATTTATTCTTGCAGGCAACAGGGTAAGGCTTGTTGAAGTCGGCGAGCACTATGAGGAAGTCGGATTGTTTGGAAATGCAATTGACACTTACAGGCTGGCAGATGCAAACGACAAATTGCTTTACATGGGCAAGAAATGCCTTGAGAACGGCCACTTTGCCGATGCGATAAAAGCATTCAGATTGTGTAATGACGTCGAAAACCTGACAAAAGTGGGCGACGAGTGCTTCCAAAAAGGCAAATGGGACTACGCAATCGAGATATTCAACGCAATCAACAGCACGGGAAAGCTTATAGAGATAGGAGACAAGTGCCTGAAAGACAGGCAGATTGGATATGCGTCAAAAGCTTATGAGCTCGCTCACGACAAGGACAAGCTAAGCCAATTGGGCGATGTCTGCTTAAGGGAAGGATTGCTGGCAACGGCACTGAAGTCCTACCAGCTTGCAGGCAACGACATGATGGTGACTTTCATAAGGGAGAACTTCGGCAACAAGCTGTCCAGCTATTGATTTTTCAGAGGATGAAACATGGCTGTATTATTTAAAATTGAGGGAGAAATAACAAGAATACAGCCTCATCCGTATGGACAGACGTTTCTTTTTGACATAGCTGATTATGAAAATAAAAAGACCCATAAGTTTGAATTGGGTGTCGGAGAAATTAAGCCTAACGGAGAAAATCTGAAAAGGTTTCAGCACTTAATAAGCAAATACAAAAAGAAAATTGTTAACCCCAATGATTTATTGGAGCTACTAAATAGGGAATATCTGAACAAGACCGCAGCATTTGTGATAGAAAGTCACTTGATATAAACACTAAAAATAAAAGAGGTATGATAACATGGAACAGCAACTTGATGCTTTTACACAGAAAAGGTTTGAATTGATGGTTGAGATGGCAACAAAAAAGTTGCAGCAGGAGATAGATTCTTTGAAACTTGCTTTTAATTCTCTGAATGGCGAGCTTAATTCAATGAAGAGCCAGGTTTCAAGAATGCAGTTCCAGCCGCAGCAAGCACATCACGCTTCAAGACAAGTTTCAGAAGAACAGCCTGCTTATGAAGAACCGGCAGTTTCAGCTAAAAAAGATGTCAAGATTGTAGACTGCAGGCCAGACGGCGAAAGAAAAGTGGAATTCGTAAGCGGCTCTGCAAAGAACTCCGAGCCGATAAGGCCGAGATTCGGGGATTACAAGTCGGAAGATGTCAGCATTGACAAATTCTTTTATTTTGGAAGGAAATAGCTTTTTTATTTTTTAGCAATCTTTATTAACAAGTTCTTTTAGAATTGCATCCGATGAAGGCAATTTTTGAAATTGAGGATGCTGTTGTAGGAATAATCTGCGGACTTCTGCTTCTCGGCTATGTTGGAAAATATTTTTCGCTGAAGCTTAATCCTTATATCTATGTTGCAGCATTTGCAGTATTCATTGTCTTTATTTTTTTGGACATTATTAATGAAGTGAAAGACCTATCAACCCATTTTGGGCTTATAGTGCTGTCCCTGATTCACAACTTTGCTGATTTGGTCGTCTCTTTGGCTTTTATTTCCTTCTTCACAGAGTGGAATATTCCTTACATTACAGCGTATTTAGTCCCGTATTTGCAGAGTGAAACTTTAATCGGATGGATTGGAATATTCCTTGTAGTGGGCAATGCCGTATGGTTTGTCCTGTTTCCGTTTGCGAGTTAATCCACCATAAACATTTTGCTGTCCTTGCCGACATCAAAGAATCCTAGTCTTGCTCCTATGTCCAGGAAAGCGTGTGAATAGCAGACTGCGCCGAATGCGTTCACCAAATCGCCCTTTTTCTCAAAGAATTTAGCATCATCAAAATACCTTTGCGCCAAGTCTAGTAAATCTTCAGCTTGTTTTCTGTGTGCTTCAACAATTTTGACTTTTTTCAAAGCGAGAGAAGTAAGGGAGAAATATTTTGCGAGCTTGTCTTCGATTGCAGGGTTCATTTTCAAGAAAATAAATATAATAAAAGAAAAAAATAAAATCAAAGGTGCTTTCGCAGTTCTTTGCCTTTCTCAATTCCTATGTCAAGCATCTTGTCTATGTCTTCTGCTGACAATGGCATGTCTCCGCCTTTCTGCATTGCGCACAAGGTTCCGTTTTCAATCGAGGAAACTGTAAGCCTTGCATCGACTACCTTCTCCTCTTCTGTGTCAGGGTCAACGATGAACTTGTTGCCTATCTTTATCACGGTAACTGCAATCGGAGTTTTTTCCAGCTGAAGCTTATTGTCGGTCTTGTTTTTGTAATCAACTTTCACGCCGTTAAATGCAGGGAACCTTGTGTTCTTCAAAGCCGCAAGCGCAGCCAGCGAAGAGGCATCAAATAAATTGCCTGCATCATTTATCGGGCAGATGTCAATTACAACCATCCAGATTTTTTCACCCGGAGTGATGCACAGTTTCTTGAAATCAAGCGCTTTGCTCTCCCTTATTCCGCGGTCAACAACTCTTGCGAGCTCGATCGCCTGTATTTGCGGAGGGCCAGGCTCAAATTCCGGGTTTGACATGGGCAGCAATTCTGCTCCCACTATAATCGTTCCTTCATCTGGCGTGTCGGGGTATGGCTCGCCTACTTCCAATTTGACGCCGACCATTATATCAGTCTCGCCAATCTTGACTCTTGCAGAGCCCTCTGCGGTCTTCACGACTCCAAGTTCTACTGTAATTGGCTGCCTGTATTCTGTCAGTTTCCTGCCGTCTAATCTCGTATTTGCCTCAAGCAAACTTATGATATGGCTTCTCAATTCTTTGTACATTTTAATCCTCAACTCCTTTATATTTATCTTTCAAAGCTTTTTTCTGGACTTCGTAAATGTCCATCAAAACTTTTTTGCTCATCCCTATCAGCTTCATCAATTCTTCTTTTGTTACCTCGCCGTCCATCTGCAGCAGGCTGATTTTGCCTGAGTTTGGAAGCATTGCAATGGGTATGTCCGCAACTCCGGCATCCGGATAGCTTTCTTCGGAATAATCCAGGTCAACAACAAGCTTGTCGTCAACTTTTCCGAATGACACTGCGCTTACCAGGTCTTTCATGTCCAATCCTGCGTCCGCAAGAGCCATTGATGCTGCGCAAATTCCTGCGCATCTCGAGCCAGCTTCTGTCTGTGGCAGCTCAATAAAAACGTCCACAACTGAATTTGGATAGTCCTCCAGATTCAAAACCGGCAATAGCGCTTTTTGCGTCACAAGAGAAATTTCCTTTGACCTTCGCGAGCCTCCGGGCCTTACTCTCTCGCCTGAGCTTGAGAATGGCATCATGTTGTAGCTGCATCTTAAAATTCCAGTCTGAGGGTCCTGCATAAACTTCGGATGAAGATTTCTGGGACCGTAAACTGCCGCATAAGCCCATGTATTGCCTATTTTGAACATTGCGCTTCCATCGGCTCTTGGTATAACTCCGACTTTTGCTTCAATCTTTCTCATTTCATCAAATTTTCTTCCGTCAATTCTTTGTTTGTAAGTCATTTTATTCACCTTAATCCTGATGGATCTTTTTGGATGGCATATTCTGCTCCAAAAACCCTTTAATCTTGTCTGTCAGCCCGCTTGTGTGGCTTTCGGCCGATATTTTCCTTATCGCCTGAATTGCAAGCATCTCATTCATCGGCTCGCCGTCAATCCAAATAAGCCCGTTCTGGCCGACTATGATATTGCATCTGGTTGCATCCTTTATCATAACAACCATTGAGCCCTGCTTTCCGATTATTCTCGGGACCTTGTTCGCGTCGACTTCGATTATTCTCCCGCCCTTCAATTTCCTTAATCCGGGCCCTTTCATTGTCACGTCAATTAATTTCTGGCTTGTTACATTCACAATCTGGCATACGATATGGTCTCCCAAATCATAATACTGCGTGAGGTTTGCGCCCCTCTGTATAAATTCAGAGGTTGCGTCTTTCATCGACAGCATTGCCGAGTATGCGGAATTTGTATCAAGGCGCCAGCCGTTAAATCCGACGTCGATAACTTTGCATATTATTGTGTCATTTGTTCTTGGCATGTACCTTCCTGACAGAGGAAGCAATTTTACTGTCCTTCCGTCCATCATCACAAGCCCAAGCCTGTTTGCAACTATTTTTTCCCCATCCCTGTAGGTTCCCGCGCCCGGCAGCACGTCCATTCCGACTGCAAGCACTTCACCTGGAACTGATATTTCCTTATCCTTAACTTTTATTTCTGACATTTTTTATCACTCCATATTTTTAAATTTGATTTTTTAATCAATTTATTTTAATATTTTTTTATTTTGTAATTATTTTTTAAAATTTAATTTTCTCTTTCATTTTATTGCGCTCTTCCGCTGATAATGATTCAAAATGGCCCAGCATTGAAAGCACTTTCATTTCAGGCGCGATAGTCGCAAAAAGAATTTTCTCGTGGGCAAGTGGCAGTTTTTCATCGTCTGCAATTTTGACCATGCTCAACAGGCTCTTGGATTCAATTATTTCCGCAATTCCGATTTTCTGCTGGAAGCTTTCAAATCTTTTCCCGATTTCTTTTTGGCTTAGGTTCATTTTTTAATTTGATTTTTGTTACTTTATTTTCAAAACTTTAATCTCAAGATTTCCGTGGCAGATTTTATTCAATTTATCATACAAGTCGCTTTCCATCCCGCCGGGAATCTCGACTGCAGCAACCCAGTTGCCGTTTGACTGCCACTCTTCCCTTAAAATCGTGCTGAACATTTTGATGATTGAGTAGCACTTTGGCGCAAACTCAGGGGTGATTTTGATTGCAAGTTCCTTGACTTCAAACTTTATAGGAAGAATCGGCCTTAAAACCTTAAGCGCATCCTGAACCTGCTGCTGCACCGGCTTAAACTCATCGACATGAAATCTTGCCTCGACAAAAGCATTTTCAATCCTCTGCGGAGGATGGGGCATATGTGTTTTTGGGTCAACTCCGTTCCTGTGAATTATTGCTACAATCTGTTTTCTTTTCTCTTCCCGTAAATTTTCGCGATATTCCTGCGTTAATTGAATTTCTCCTTTGTGTATAATCTGGCTGGCAACTTCGCCGACATCATTTGTCCCAAAAATCTGCTTTATCGCGTGCTCTGACGCAACCAAGCCTTTATGGGCATCGGAGAATATCTGCATAGCTGCAAGAACATCGTGCATGTCCACGGTCTTGCCTTCTTTAATGGCAAGCGCGCCTGCGCAGTCGACAAGAATCTCAAAATTGCTTCCTTCGGCTTTCAACTTTGCAATGACTGCCTTATCTACATTGACCATTTTATTCACTTATTTCTTTGCAGGCTTTTTATCTTCCTTTAAATCTCCTGATAATTTTTCTAACCTCAATTTTGGAACTCTCCTGAATTTCTTCTCTACGATTGTTATATAAGCCGCATCAATCCTCTCGACGTTGTAATTTTCCCCCAAAACTTTTTTCAGTGATTTTAATGAAAGCTTCAATCCTTCTTCTATTGTTAAATCGGATTTGTATTCGCTGTGCAGAATTTCCTCGACTTCAACTTCCCCTTCTCCGATTGCAGTTGCCTTGTACTGGAAATATATCCCGATTGGGTCTGTCTCGAATAATTTTGGAGTTGATTCGTCAATTCCCGCGACAAGTATGGATACTCCAAACGGCCTTAATCCGCCGCTCTGCGTGCATATTTGCTTTAAATCGCAGATGTCCTTTACAATTGTCAAAGTGTCAATCTCAGAATCATAGGTAACTCTGTTCTGCTGCGCCTTTAGCTGCGCCCTGTCAATCAAAACTCTTGCATCGCTCAAAATTCCGGATGCCGCCGCTCCGATATTCTCGTCAATCTGCCAGATTTTTTCCACCGATTCCGGCACCATGAGCGAGTCGACAACCCTCTTGTCCGCGACAAGCAGAACTCCGTCGGAGCATACCATTCCGATTGCTGTCGATCCCTGCCTTACCGTTTTCTTTGCGTATTCGACCTGCAGTAATCTGCCGTCGGGACTGAACATTGTGATTGCCCTGTCATAACCCATCATCTGATGCTGCATTGGTTGCATTTAATTCACCTCATGAATTTGTTTATAATTTTGATTTTTATGGTTTATTTTGTTTTTATTCTGTGATTTTTTAAATTTTTATTCAGGGGAACATGGCTTGTTGCTCTCAACCAATTTCAGATGGTTCCCACACCTTATCTCTGTCGTTCATTTATAAAGCACGACGTTATTTCTTTTATTTACTTCTTCAAATAATTATTTTCCGCTTTCTTCAAAATTCCCGAAACGCCCAGGCTTCGGATTATTGCGTCCTTGCCGCCTATTTTTTTGGCAAAAACCAAAGATGCCTTGACGTCATCAACGTGCTTGTGGCCTACTTTTATTATTCCGCGCTGCCTTTCAGCGTCCCACTTGTTGTTAAGAGCGACGATTCCTGCCTTTGCAGTTCCGCGCTGCCCTAAAAACTGCAGTGAAGACTGCAATATTGCGCCTGAAACAGCGTCAGCATCGCTGATTTTTTCCTTTGAAATGACTTCGAACACCAAGTAGCGCTTCTTTTCCCTTAAGCTTGGCAAAATAGGCTTTAGCTTCGTGTGAACCATCTCATTAACTGAGAAGAAAATTAGTAACCGCGTTCTTCTCTCCCTGTTATAGGTTAGGATTATTTTATACTATTTAAAGGTTGCGAAAGTATTTTTAGAATTCCAACCAGAGCTATCTTTTCATTATCACAACTAATTCATTCTTTTTCTCTTCCATCATCTCTTCAGAATCAGCTTCCAAATTTAGCCTCAGCAAAGGCTCTGTATTCGAAGGCCTTACATTGAAATGCCAGTCATTGAAATCAACCGAAACCCCGTCTAATCTTGATATTGACTTTGGGTTTTGTTTTTTATACATTGATTCAATTTCGTTCATCTTGGCATCTTTATCATTTACTTCCACATTTGTTTCTTCCAGTGTATGGTACTTTCTGAACTCATCAAGCAATTTTGACAGCGGCTTATTTTCTTTTGATACGATCTCAGCAACAATTAAACTCGTGATTATGCCGGAATCTGCCCGGTAGTTGTCTATGTAATAATAGTGCGCGGAATGCTCGCACGCGAATACTGCTTTTGTCTGCCGCATTGTATCTTTTATGAAAGAATGCCCTACTCTTTCTATTATTGGTGTTCCGCCATATTTGATAATTGTTTCAGGCACGATTTTGCTGCACACCACATTATGAATAATTTTTGCGCCTTTCTTTTTGGATAAAATATTTTTTACAATTAAAGATGAAATCAAAGAGCTGTTTATCACGCTTCCATTCTCATCAACGAAAAATATCCTATCAGCATCCCCATCAAAAGCCATCCCGAAATCGCATTTATTTTTTCGTACGGTTTTTTGCAATTCAACCAAATTTTCAGATTTTGACGGGTCAGCCAGGTGGTTCGGAAAATTTCCGTCAAGCTTGAAATATAACGGGGTTATTTTTGCGGGCAATCCCCTGTAAGCCAATGGAATTACTTTTCCAGCCATCCCATTTCCCGCATCGACGGCAATTTTTAGCTTTCTTAATTTTTTAACATCAATGAATTTGCGGACGTGCTTAACATAATCTTTAAGAACCTCTTTCTTGATTATTTTTCCCTTCTTGTTTATTTTTGATTTCAAATATTCTTCATTTTCAACAATTTTTTTAATTGCCTGTATTCCTGTGTTCTCATTTATTGGAATGGCATTTTCCCTGCATAATTTTACTCCGTTATACTGCGGGGGATTGTGAGAAGCCGTGAACATCGCTCCTGGCTTGTCAAGAAATCCGGATGCAAAATAAACTGCATCGGTGCAGACTTCTCCTATAAATATTGCATTTGCACCTTGTTCGGTTATCCCTTTCATCAATGCCTTGCTTAATTTTGGTGAAGAAATTCGCATATCAGAGCCGACAATGATATTTTTTGCTTTCAGAAAATAAGCGAATGCCCTGCCTATCTTGTAGACTATCTCTTCATTAAGAGTTTCAGGATACACTCCTCTTATATCATAGGCCTTGAATATTTCAGACATCACAATCAGAATTTATCCATTATCAATTAATATTTAAATGTTTGTGGATGTTTTTTGTTTTGAATAAATTTAAAAATAAGGTAAATCTTCTTAGGTTATGCCCAGACCATATGAACAAGGATTAAATGTTTTACTAAGAGACCATACTCTCGCTGATTTAGTCATGGTTAATATACTATCAAGACTGCAACCCCATACATCATCTGCGATTTTAAGACATTTAAGATCTAAAGTATTGGTACCTGAAGATAGAGTTCTCACGTATGTACCGCCAGAAGAGGTAAGCCATACTCGCTTCGACGCAAATGGAAAGATATTCTCGCCAAGAGAAGAAAAAATACCAAAAATTCCTTCACCTGGTCTTGTATATATTGTAATAGACCACGCTTTGGATACCGGAAAAACTCTGCAACGAGCGGTGGCACGTCTGGTTGACCAGGGTGCTGATCTTGATAAAATCTGGTATTTTGGTTGGTTAGTGGACTATGGATGCGAATTTGTATTAGAAAAAGCTGAGCCACTCATTGCTCATTTAAAGCCAATAAACTCAGGTTAATTTCACTCCATCTCTTCATCTCTCTCTTCCATCGGCACAACGCCTTTCCACTGCTTCTCAGCCAATTTATACCTTTCAATTGTTCCGATGTCAAACCACTGGCCTGCAAAAGGAAATCCCCTTAATCTTCCGAGTTTTGCGAGCTTTGGAAAGACATCTTTCTCCAGCATTGAAAATCCATTAGGAATCATGTCAATAACTTCCGGCTCCATTATATAGAATCCTGCGTTAATCAAGTTTGAAGGAGCTTCCTCTTTTTTTGGCTTCTCAACGAATTCTATTATTCTTGAGCCGTCAAGGCGTGCAACTCCATAATGGGATGGGTCCTCAACCGTAGTTAAAGCGATTGTTGCCAAGGCGTCTTTTCTTTTGTGGAGCCTGAACATCCTAGGAATATTGATATTTTTTAATTCATCTCCGTTTGAAACTATAAAGCTGCCTTTCAGGTATTTTTTTGCCAATTTTAGCGGGCCTGCCGTGCCAAGCGGCTCATCCTCTTCAATATAGGCAATGTTCACTCCGAAATTGCTTCCGTCTCCAAAATAATCTTTTATCTTGTCTTTAAGGTGGCCGACGCATAAAATAATGTCTCTTATCCCATATTTTTTCAATAAATCAAAGATATGCTCAGTCACAGCTTTTTTATGGACTTCAAGAAGCGCTTTTGGAGTTTTGTCTGTCAGCGGCTTTAATCTTGTGCCTTTCCCCCCGACAAGAAGAACCGCTTTTCTTGGAATGTTTGTGCCCAAAGACTCTGATAAAAGGTTCTCAATCTCCTGCGAGCGGTTTTTAATGCCGAGGCCGTCTACTCTTTTGTCTATCTGGCATATCAAATTTTTATCAAGAGTTATAGTAATGCGTTCTTTCATTTTCAATAATTTTTAATCCTAACCCCGCGAATTTCAAATACTCTAAACTTTCCCTATTTATAAACCTTTTGTTTTTTGTATGATAAAGTATGATAAAATAGAAAACTTTAAATATCCCTTGGAGTTATCCCCAAAAGGGGATTATGGACAGAAACTTAGCGTTGGATTTTGTGAGGGCTACAGAAGCTGCAGCTATAAGCTCCTCTTTCTGGGTTGGCAAGGGAAATGAAAAACAGGCCGACCAGGCTGCAGTCGAGGCTATGCGAAAAGCCTTCAGCGTCATCGATATGGACGGCACAATTGTGATTGGCGAAGGCGAGCGGGACGAGGCGCCGATGCTTTACATTGGCGAAAAAGTCGGTTCCGGCAAAGGAATAAAGCTGGATATTGCCATTGACCCATTGGAGGGAACTACTATTACTGCAAGGGGCGACCCGAATGCTATGTCTGTTTTTGCGGCGGCCCCCCACGGCGGATTATTGAATGCTCCCGACACTTACATGGACAAAATTGCCGTAGGCCCAAGGTGCGTCGGCGCAATAGATCTTGATGCTTCTGTTGAAAAAAATATTCAGGCTGTTGCTGAAAAATTGGAGAAGGACATTCCTGAAGTCACTGTAATGATACTTGACAGGGACAGGCATAAAGAGCTGATTGAAAAGGTAAGAAAATGCGGCTGCCGGATAAGATTGATAAGAGACGGTGATATTGCAGGAGCTTTGGCACCGGCAATTCGGGAGTCGGGAGTTGATTTATTGGTTGGAAGCGGCGGAGCCCCGGAGGGAGTTATCGCAGCAGTCGCTCTCAAATGCTTTGGCGGTGAAATACAGGGCAGATTAAAATTCAGGAACGAGAATGAAAAAGAAAGGGCAAAGAAAATGGGGATGAAAGATATAAACCAAAAATTAATGATGCACGATTTGGTAAAAAGCGACGAGGCAATGTTTGCAGCAACAGGGGTTACTGACGGAGCAATTTTGAAAGGGGTCAGATTCACCAGCCATGGGGCTGTAACCCATTCAATCGTAATGCGGGCAAAAACAAAAACAATAAGATTTATAGAAGCGCACCACCATTTCGAGCATTTTCCCGATTATTAATATTAGATTCAAAAATAAAAATAAAGGTGAAAAAATGACGCATCACACACATTTAACAGAAAAGGACGTAAACGTGCCGGCGGACGTGCCGGAATCGATGAGAAAAGAGTACGTAAAAAATTATTTAAAAATGACGCACAGCAGCGGCAATTTGATGCTGTTTGCCGGCGACCAAAAGATTGAGCATCTAAATGATGATTTCTACGGCAAAATAAAAGTTGCCGACAGGGAAGTTCAGATTCCAATTGATGATGCCGACCCGGAGCACTTGTTCAGGATTGCAAGCAAGGCAAAGATTGGGGTTTTTGCAACACAGCTTGGCTTAATTGCGAAATACGGCCCAAGCTATAAGGATGTGCCTTATCTGGTAAAATTAAATTCTAAATCTCACTTGGTAAAAACATCCCAAAAAGATCCTTTGAGCTCAGGAATGCTATCGGTGGAAGATGTTGTAAAATTCAAGCACGATTCAGGGCTGAACGTAGTTGGCGTTGGCTACACAGTTTATGCGGGCAGCGAATTTGAGAATGACATGATATCGGACGCCGCAAGGGCTGCATTTAAGGCGCACCAGCACGGCTTGCTTGCGGTATTCTGGATGTACCCCCGGGGAAAAGCCGTTTTGGACGAGAAAGACCCCCATTTAATTGCAGGCGCTGCGGGAATGGGTGCATGCCTTGGGGCAGATTTTGTAAAAGTAAACTATCCAAAGCCGAAAGAGGGAAAATCAGCAGAGGATTTCAGGGAAGCGATATCTGCAGCCGGAAAGAGAACTGGGGTCATTACAGCAGGCGGCTCTTCAAAAGGAGTAAAGGAATTTTTGCAGGAAACCTGGGACCAGATAAACATAAGCGGATGCAGGGGGAATGCGACAGGAAGGAATATTCACCAAAAGCCATTGGATGAGGCAGTAAGGCTGGCAAACGCTATTTCTGCAATAACCATAGACGGAAAAAGTGTTGACGAAGCGATGAAAGTTTATGGTGGGTGACTGGAGGAGTTAACTATGGCTATAAAAGTAGGAATAAACGGCTATGGGACTATCGGCAAAAGAGTTGCTGACGCAGTTGCATCGCAGAAAGACATGAAACTGGTTGGAGTAACGGCACATTCTTACAGTTTCAACACGGAAGTTGCAAAGAAAAAAGGATACAAACTATTTGCCGCCGGCGAAGATAACGATTTAAAAGTAAACGGAATCATCCCTGACGGCAGCTTAAAAAATCTTCTTGAAGAAGTGGACATAATTGTTGATGCTACGCCAAAAAAAATTGCCCAGGACAACCTGGAAAAATTATACAGGCCAAATAAAATAAAAGGAATTGTGCAGGGCGGGGAAAAGCATCAGGTTACTGGGGTTTCTTTTGTCGCGCAGTGCAATTACGATGAGGCGTTGAATAAAGATGCTGTAAGGGTCGTGAGCTGCAATACAACCGGATTGTGCAGGACTTTGGACGCCGTAAATAAGAATTATGGGATCACAAGCGTGTATGCAACAATGGTAAGGAGGGGCGCTGACCCCGGCGACATTCATCACGGCCCTATAAATGCGATAGTCCCGGTTTTGGAAATGCCGAGCCATCATGGGCCGGATGCGCGGAGTGTTCTTCACAATATGGAGATATTCACAACCGCGCTGAGCGTTCCGTCAACCTTAATGCATTTGCACACGGTAATTGCCGATGTCAGGAAAAAAGTAAATGTTGATGAAGTTGTTGAAATGTTCAGGAACACGACGCGGGTCAGGATTGTCAGAAACGCGGAGCACCTGCGCTCGACAGCGGAAATAATGGAATTTGCGAGAGACATGGGAAGGCTGAGGGGAGACATGCCCGAAATCTGCGTCTGGAAGGAAGCAATCGGCATAACTTCCAATTCACACAACAAACTGCTTTACATGCAGGCCGTTCATCAGGAATCTGATGTCATTCCGGAAAATATTGACTGCATACGCGCAATGATGGGATTTAAAGACGGATTAAAATCAATTAAAATGACAAATGAAACATTTGGAATAAAATAAACTAAACTGAAGGTGTTGCCTATGATTATTGGAGTGCTAAAAGAAACTAAAGACAAGGAAAATAGGGTTGCGTTGACGCCAATCGGGGCAAAGCAATTAGCTTCAAGCGGGCACAAAGTTTTGGTTGAGAAAAATGCCGGGCTCGGAAGCGGCTTTTCCGACGAGGAATATGCAAAAAACGGCGCTGCGATTGTTGATGCCGCAAAAGCATGGAGTGCAGAACTTGTTGTTAAGGTCAAGGAGCCGTTGGAATCAGAATACCAGTTCCTGAGGGAAAACCAGATTTTATTTACTTACCTGCATTTGGCCGGTGTGACCAGAACCTTGACTGATGCTTTGCTGGATAAAAAAACAACAGGAATTGCCTATGAGACTGTTGAAGACAGCTACCACAGGCTGCCTTTGCTTGCGCCGATGAGCGCTGTTGCCGGAAACATGGCAACACAGGTTGGGGCTTACTATCTTGCAATGTTTAATGGCGGAAAAGGGATGATGCTCGGCGAGGTTTTAGGGCACTTCTATGGAAAAGTTGTAATTATCGGCGATGGCGTGGTTGGAAGGCACGCTGCAAAAACAGCTTACGGGATGGGCTCTGATGTTTATCTTTTTGGAAGGCACGAAGAAAGAATGGACTTGCTGAGAGACGCAATCGGAAGAAGATCGCACATAATGACTTCAACTCCTGAAAATATTTCAGAACATGTAAAGGATGCTGATTTAGTTGTTGGCGCTGTTCTTGTTACGGGTGCAAAAGCTCCCTGGGTTGTCACCGAATCAATGGTCAGGACGATGCAGCCGGGCTCTGTGATTGTTGACGTGAGCATCGACCAGGGAGGATGCATTGAAACATCACATCCGACAAAACATTCTGATCCGGTTTTTACCAAGCACGGCGTAACACATTATTGCGTAACGAACATGCCGGGCGCTTACCCAAGGACATCGACAATTGCGCTTACAAATGCCACGCTGCCCTATCTTATAAAGCTTGCAAACAGCGGATTTGAAAAAGCAATGAAGGAAGATGCCGGCTTTGCAAAAGGGGTAAACACCTATAAGGGGCATATAACCTACAAGCCAGTTGAAGACGCTTTGAAAATGAATAAGTTTAAGGAACTGAAAGAAATGATTTGAATTTTCACTTGCGGTGTTTTTTAAATTTTTAGTGTCTTAGCCAATATTCAACGGCAGCTTCACTCAAGGCCAATGGCTTATGAGGGCAATGGTATTCTTCCAATTTTAATAATGCAGCGTCTAATTCGCCTTGATTATATTTTGATCGCAGGCCATGTTCGGTGCCCAAAGCAGAAAATATTCTAACGGCGTGCCTAAAAACTTTAAGAGATGGCTTGTCAATAATTGGTTCGTGCTTCTCATGCAGCTCAGCGGTCTCGATGATTAGTCGATGCAGCAATGTATCCAAGTTTGTAATTTGCCTTTCCATCCTTTCCACTTGATTAGCTGAATTGCTCAACTTTTCCCCTCAAATCAAATGTCGTGAAATCATTTATTTTTACTTTGATATCATCTCCAAGCCTGAAATTTCCTTTAACAATTACTGGCTTGTAAAAATCATTCCTTCCAATCCAGGAATTGTCTTTACCGGCATCGTCTATTAAAATCTTTCCTTCCCAATTCAGCCATTTTTTATTATTTTCATAAGCAATTTTTCTGAACACGTCCGTCATTAGTTTTGACCTTCTTTTTAATTCATTTGTTGAAAACTGCTTCATTTTTGCTGCAATTGTCCCGTCCCTTGCAGCGTATCTTGAAATGTTTACAATATCGGGCCTTGTTTTTTTAATAAGATTTAGTGAATCTTCAAACTGCCATTCTGTTTCCGAGGGAAAACCAACAATTATATCAGTTGAAATTGTAATCTCCGGAATTTCTTTCCTGAAAGCCTCAACTATTTTTATAAAATCCTCAGCAGAATATCTCCTGTTCATCGCCTTGAGCACTTCATTGTTCCCAGCTTGTACCGGAACATGCAGGAACTTGAACATTTTAGGGTGTTTATATAATTCAATTAGCTTATCCAGAGCCGGAATTGTGTTTCCTGGATTCATCATCCCGATTCTTACTTTGAAATCTAAAGGTATAGATAAAATCTGCTCCATTAATCCAACTAATTTTGATTTTCCGCCCATGTCAACCATATAGGCACCGGTATCGTTTGACGTAATCCAGATTTCCCTGCAGCCGGATTTTAAATGTGATTTAACATCTTCCCTGATAGCATCCATTGGGTAGGAAAATAATTTTCCCTTTACTAATTTGGTGGAGCAAAAAGTGCAGAAATAATTGCAGCCGTTTAGTATGGGGACAATTCCTATAATTGGATTTTTCCTGACAGAAGGAAGATTTACTTTCTGCTCATATTTTTTATCCAATAATTCAAGAGTGGCATTTCCCAATAAATTTTCAACAACAGATGAAATTCTCCCAAGATTGTGAGTATTGACTAAACTAATCCCCCTATCCAAGTTTTTTATTTTTGGGATGATGCTTTCATTTATGCAGCCTGCAACGATTAATTTCTTTTCAGGGAATTTCTTTTTTAACCTTGCAATTTCTTTTAAGGCAGTCATATCCCCCTTGACAGTGCAGATATTGACAACATTTACTTCCGATTCATTTTCGTCTTTTGCAATTTTATACCCGGACTCGTCCAGCAGCCCCATCATTATCTCAGATTCCCTTAGATTAGAGCTGCATCCCTGGGTTATGAAATTTACCTTAACCATATAATTAAGAAAGAATTAGCGTGTTTTAAAGGTTTTTATTCAAAAGAACAATTATTTCATCGATTCACCTTCTTGAATAAACCAACCGCCTCTTCAATCAATTTCTGCGATTCATTGTAATTATTTGAGTCGCTTATTATTCTGAAAACATTTGATTCGGTTTTTGAAGCCCTGAACCATACGAAATAATTTCTATTAACAACAATCTTTAATCCACCTTTTATCCCACCAGTTTCCCTGATTTCAAATCCTTTTTTGGAATAATAATTTTTTAAAAATTTCTTGATTTTGTCATGCTCTTCAGGATTGAATTCAAGCTTTTTTCTGAGAGTGTAATATTGCGGCAATTCATCAACTATGTCGTGCAATTTCTTCTCTTTATCTGCAACGATAGATAAAATGGTCAGTAAGGTAAGTATCCCATCCCTGCATCTTGACGGCCAGATCATTGCCCCTCCGCTTGAGCCTTCTCCGCCGACAGCTGACTTGGATTTTTTCATTTCTTCGACAACATTTGTTTCCCCGACTTCCACTTCCTTTATTTTTGCCCCAAATTTTTCTGCAACATCTCTTACAACATTTGAAGTGGCATCATTGACCACGACAGTTTGGCTTTTCGGATTTTTGTTTTTTGACAGCAGATCATACACAACCAAAGCTAAAATATTATTCCCGGATAACAGCTGTCTGCCTTTCATCAATATCTCAACCCTGTCAGCATCGCAGTCAAATCCTGCGGCAAAATCTGCATGGTTTTCATCAATCACATTTTTCAAGTACACCATCGCGTCTTCCGTCGGCTCAACCTGCCTTTTGAACTCGCCGTACGGCATATTCACGCCTATTACTTCAACCCCAGCGCTTTCAAGGATTTTTTTTGCTATTGCGCCAGCCCCACCATTCGGGTCAATCACAATTTTTTGCTTTGAGTTCCTTATTTTTTTCAGGTTCTCATTGCCTATTATTTCAAAAATAAACTCAGTGTATTTTTTAACCGCTTCGCTGTTTTTTTCCAAAATTTTCCTTTCCTGGACCTTATGGAAATCCCTGAATGATTTGGTATTTTTGATTACGCTGTGCATGTCTTTTTCATTGAGCACAGCGCCGTCTTCCGCAAGGAATTTGAAGCCGTTCCAGTGCGGCTCGTTGTGGGAGGCTGTGATTATTATTCCGCCGTCAGCATTGAAATGGCGCACTGCGAATTCTACCATAGGGGTGGGGGCAATTCCAATATCTATAAAATTGCAGTCAAGAATTCCAATTATTGCCTCCTTTAATTTTGGCCCGGAATGCCTTGTATCCATCCCAATAACAATTATCGGAGTTTTTTTCTTTGTTTTATTTCTAAGAAAAGACAAATAGGAATAAGCGTATCTTACAGCAATGCTTTCATTCAGGTCTTTGCCGTATATTCCACGAATTCCGGAAAATGATTCAACGAGAGGCATAATTCAAGTTGTTGCCAAACAGTATATATAATTTATCCCTTAATACGGATTAATTTTTCCAAATCCAAAATCCTTTTATATAACTTAAGGATTATAACTTTAGGTGGTAAAATGGCTGAAAAAGAAACCGCAAGTCCAATGGTTGAATTATCCGGGTTTAAAGATGTGGACAGCTCTTCAAGGGAAGTAATAAAAACCAATGTGGAAAGGCACGTGAAAAAGCTGGCCGTGCACACAAAGAATATGCAGAACCTCCATATTACGTTAAAAACACTTCATCAGAGAGAGAAAAGCGAAATTTATGATATTCATGCGAGGCTAAAAGACAACGGCAAGTTCTACGTTTCACATACAACGGACAGAAATTTATTCGCTGCAATTGAAACTGCTTTAGAAAAACTAGCGCATGAACTGGATTAAGCCTGCTCCTGCTGCTCAACCTTGTTTGTTTTTTGCTTTAGGCTTATGATCTGTATTAATTTAAGGGCGCTGACTTCCTGCTTTAATTCCTCAATCTGGTCTTTTAGCTCGTATATTAACTCATAATTGTGCTGTATATTCTCCACATTTTCATTAACCAGGGAAGGGAGCTCAGAAAAATCAGAAAATTCTCTACGTATTTGCTTTATCCACGAATCCACATTGTCCCGGAATACTTCAATTTCTGCTTCCATTTTAGTGTGAAAAGGAGGGGACTGGGCAAAACTGACAAGTGTGCTTTTTGCCCGCTGAAAAGCAGGCTTTCTGCCACTCATGTGTCATTGTTTTGCCGCTGCCTCTGTTTTCTCAAAAGAGAGGCAAATATCTTCAAAGGCTAAGTCCTAATGTGCCGAGCACTTAAGCCGAGCGATTGTTTCTCTGCCTTCCAAGCGAATGCAGTGGCTGAGTGAGCCGAAGCCCACTAGTTTTTGCAGTTTGCCTCTATTTTGATACACTGGTATACGATTTTTATGTTATCATATACCAGTATACCTTTTTGTATATTACTCATTTATATACCTTTCGGTTTTAGTATATTCTGGAAAATATATGTTGAGAAAAAGCTGGGCTTATTCTACTATTTTTTAGCTTATTTACTTATCCAACCCCGGAATTACAAATTAAATCTAATCCTTATCAAACTGCCCCTTAACCTTGTATTTTTTAGAAGTTAGTATTTCATGGTATAGCTTATCATACTCTGCCTTGTACGGGTTCTTCTTGAAGAAGACCCAGTATAGAACATAAATTGACAGAAGAACATACCCCGCAATTGAGAATATTTTTGAGATTTCCATGGAAAGTATATGGATGGCTTAATATATAAATTTTTCTCTGCTTCATCTAATTAGCTCCAATCAAAAACTTTATATAACTATAAAATACTTTCTCTTGCATGAAAATGCTAATAAGGAAAACAGTTGAGGCAAATTTACCCACAAAATTTGGCAGTTTCAAGGTTATAGCTTATGAAGACCG
>Ga0209211_10000574_pt1 | contig 74599 bp, 65 predicted proteins | sample RifGroA2_FD_183992 | JGI IMG/M metagenome (GOLD analysis project Ga0209211, IMG submission 183992) | Groundwater microbial communities from Rifle, Colorado, USA - Groundwater A2 (SPAdes) (version 2) | ecosystem: Environmental > Aquatic > Deep subsurface > Groundwater | place: Rifle, Colorado... | reverse complement strand
GCTTTCCCAGTCAGGCTCCAGGCCTTGGAAGTTTGCGGCATTCTATCAGCCTTGTGGAGATAATAAGGAAGGGGTTCGCTGGTACCAAAAAGGGCAAAATATCTATCCATAAGAACATATTTCTTGCTGTAGTGGTAATAGCAAGTATTGGTAGCAACCATTTTGGGATTTTCCAAAAGGGGCCGGACCATTCGTCTTAGCCAATTTTTGTCTGGCAAGAAATTGTCGGAATCTAAAGTTAAGACGAACTTGCCGGTGGCGTTGTTATAAGCAACTCCCCGGTTATATTCAGCATGTTGTTTTTCCTGGGGAATACTGATAACGCGTGCTCCGTATTTTTTTGCAACTTCCAGAGTGTTGTCGGTTGAACCCCCGTCCCCCAAAACTATTTCTATTTTTTCTTGGGGGTAATTCTGTTGCCTAACCAAGCGGAGACATTTATCCAATATTTTGGCGGAATTAAATGATGGCGTAGCCACCGAGATTGTTGGCAAAGATTTGCTTATTTTTTGTTCCATATAAAAAGAAGTAATTTATCCCACACCCAAAATGGGAGATATTTTTGAAGAAAATAAGTGATTTTTGCATCTCTGCCTAAAATTACTCTTCCGGGTGGGTGCGGACTGTCGATTATTTTTCCAATTTCGGTTACCACGTCTTCTTGCGTAATCATTGACAAGAGAATCTTAAGTAAAAAGAACTTTTCTCTAGCCGAGCGGTGGGGCAAACTTTTTCCCTTTAATGATGTTGACAAGATAGCGCCGGGTGCAACGTTGGTCACGCTGATGTTGTCCTTAGCCAGCTCGTATCTTAATGCTTGCCCCAGGGCCTCGAGGGCAAACTTGGAAGAAGAATAAAGCCCAAAGTTCGGTAGGGAAACCAAACCGTTAAGGGAGGTAATATTAATGATTTTTCCAGACTTACGGCTTTTCATTCCGGGAATGACCAGGCGCATTAAACGAAATGCCCCAACTGCATTGGTATCCAAAATATTTTTATACTCTTGTGGTTCGAAGTTGGAGGTGGATCCTGCCAAAGAATAAGCTGCGTTGTTTACCAAAACGTCAATTTTTCCCTCTTTATTGAGAATGTCCCCTACAGCTTTTTGGCATTCAGAATCGTTTGTAATGTCTAGCCTAATTGGATGAATAAACTTATTGGAAACCTGAATTTTTTCTAGATCTCTGGCTCCCGCATAAACCTCATGCTTTCCCGAAAGATTTTGGGCAAGTTTCTGCCCAAGGCCGGAGGAACATCCTGTAACAAGTACTATTTTTCTCATTTGAGTCCCATTTTAGGATATTTTCAGGCAAATTAACAATCAGTAGCGTTCTTTTAACTTTTTAAATATAGACAGAATGTCATTCCCATTTCTGAAAGAAAAAGATACGATGCCGTAGACGATAGAAATTGGAATCAGTAAAAACAGCAACAATTTGTTAGAGATTGAAAACTTGAGCTTTAGGTTCCTCTGTAACGATAATATTGGAGAAAAAGTTGTTGGCCGTATTATCAGAGGCCGAAAACCGAGTTCACCAGTTGCCTTTTCAAGGGTTCTTTTATTAAAAAATATTATATGACCGCCCATATAAGTCATGTACCAGTTGGTTCCAAACATTTTGAAATCCAAACTTTCTATGTTTGGTGTTCTTATAAAAAGTAGGCCCCCCGGCTTAAGTAATCTGCGTGAATCTTTAAGAAGACTTCTAAATTCGGTCGTGTGTTCTATGACATTTCTCAGGATAACCAAATCAAAAGAGTTATTTTTCAATCCCCCCAGGGACGCAAGTGTTTTAATTCCCAATCTCCTTTGGATTTCGATCCTGTCCGCGTTTTTCGAATACGCATCAAAACCGTATTTGTTCCACCCCGGGCCTAATGCGGAAAGCATTTCGCCGCTTCCGTATCCAATATCGATTATTTTTCCCCGTTTGATATAACGCTTGATAAACCTTGCCTCAGCAGCAAAAACCGCGTTGTTGTAAAAATTTAATATTTTTCCTATCCAAGACTGATAGCCCAGGCGGTATTCGGTAGAATAAATCTTGGATAGCTCTTCTTCGTCAGGCATCGGGTTTACAAAAACCAACCCGCAGTTCTCGCACTTAACCAGATGGTTTTTGGATGTCAGTATCGGACATTTACTTTGACCGAGATCTTTGAACTGGCTTTTACCGCAAAGGTAGCATTTCTCGACCTTATGGAACTTTTTTATCTTCATTATTCTTTCTTAAACTATACAATATTATTTATTATCCCCACTTTCGTCAAACCTTAATTTGTATAATAATCTATCAAACACATGAAGCTATTCAAGAACACAAAACCTTTGGTAAGAAATTTACTTCTTCTGGGGATAATTTTCTTGGTTGGGTTTTTTGCCCTCAGACACACCTTTTCCTTGACGCTCGTCGGAGATGACTGGCTTGCTTTTTATAGATTTCAATACCACGTCGGAAAGTGGTCAAATGGGCAGTTGAACTTTCTGACTTTTTTTCTTACCCCCTATGGTGCTCAAGATCTTACAATGGGGCTTTTAGCCAAGATTTTCGGCTATAATTCTTTGGCTTTCTTTATTGTTTCCTTTTTATTAAGGGGCGGGGTTTCTGTAGCACTTTTTATTGTTATTAATAAGCTGGCCAAAAATTCCATCGCCGCATTTATCTCTGGCCTTTTTTTCTTTGTCTCTTCCGTAGGCCTTGATGCAACCAGTTGGGTCTTCAATATGCCTTCCTATGCTTCTCTTATCACAATCTCTTTCTTCATCTATTTCTTTATTAAGTCCCAAACTGAAAGAAAACTTCTCTTTGCCGGATATGCTGCCGTCTTTTATTTTTTGTCATATCTTTTAGCTCCTATCCGAATTCATGGTATCCCTATCTTTGCGATTGCTCTCGAAGTGTTTTTTATACTGAAAACTCTCTTAATATTAAAAGAGAGGAAGTATGAACTAAAAAAAGAGCTTGTTATAGTTATTTTACGCCAGCTATTAATGGCTGGCGTCCTTATCGGAATATTATACATAGGCGCCTCTCGCGGAATCGGATCTAATCTAACTCAAAGGATTAAAGAAGGATACGACTATATATCTCTCTCGGCAAAAAATGGAGACTTTACTTTCTTCCTAAATCCAGTAATCATCTTCGGCAGATTTTTTCTTCCCGAAACGGTTCTGCAGAGTCTTTTGAAATCTCTATGGTTTCTACCCCAGCGACCCTTTTGGCTTTCATTGATACTTTTTTCTCCTTTTATCTACTTGTCTGCAAGAAACCGAAAAAAGGATAAAAATCTTGTCTTCATCGGATTTCTCTCCCTTCTAATAATTTGGACATTAATCGTGAGATCGATTCTTTATTTAAAACCAAGCTATCTAGATCCTACTTTGGCAATACCTGCCTATTTAGGCGGATACCTCGTTGTTTTTTGGTTCTATTTACTTATTACCAATATTCGAAAATCTTTCTCAACGATTCTCTTTGCCTCCGTGGCTTGGACGTTTTCCGGATTTCTTTTTCCATGGCTTTGGACGCCAAATTCTCTTTTTGGTACTTTTCACCGGTATCTGATTATGTCGAGCCTTGGAGTGTCTATCTTTTGTGCGACTTTATTTCTGGCCTTCTCTCACAAAAAAGTTAAGTGGCTAGTTTTCTTTATCTTGGCATTACTTATTGGGATTCAATTTGATACTACGAATCGTTACTTTTCCTATCTTTCAACGGTCAGAAACAGAGAACTCAATGACAAAATCTGGACAAAATTATCCAAGATCGAAGCGGTAGGGAAAGAAGAAACACCTCTTGTTTTCTATTTCGAAGGGGAAAATAACGCCATAATATATTACCTTATTACCTTCGGCTTCCCTCCCCACGTTGGAATCCTTTACGATATTAAGGACTTAAACAAACTCCCTGTACCTTTAGACCGCTGGGAAGATGCAGTAAAAGTAATCTCAACGGGAGAGAACCTTCCCGCGTATGGGTACAAAGCAAAACCCACCCCTGTTAAAAATTTCTACGCTTTCAGACTAAAAGCAGATGGAAACCTGGAGGATATAACAGCCGAAAAAAGAACAGAACTTTCAAAAATCCTTTTAATCAAAAATTCTAGATAACCTGTACTTATCAGGTTAATGGATAAGAGGAAGGAACTTTAGCCTCCACCAACCAACAACGCACATCTTGGCCAAGGTTAACCCATGCTGAAAAGCTTTCATTTTGGACTTTCCCGCCACTCTTTTTTGATAATGGACTGGCATTTCCATAATTTTTATTTTGTTTTCTCCCGCCCCGAACAAAAGATCAAAATCTCCCCAAGATTTTCCGGTAAGTTTTATTTTTTTGAGATCTTTTTTAAAGAGTGCTTTTGTTCCGCAAAGGGTATCCGTAATTCTTGTTCCCAAAAGCCAAGTAAAAATCCAGCTAAAAACCAAATTTCCGAAAAGATTCAGGCTCCTCATGGCCTGATCCTCCATCGGATAAATCAGCCTGGTTCCGTTGACTAGAACTTCCCCTTTTTTAGCCAAGACGTCATAGAATCTCTCCAGCTCTTCCGGGGGGGCCGCCATATCAGCATCCAAAATCATAGCGACATCCTTGGTTGCAGCTTCAAACCCTTTTTTGATTGCATACCCCTTTCCCCTGTTGGGTTTATAGGAAACAAGCTTGAGATTCTTATGTTTCTTTTGAAGAAGTTTAACAATCGTGGCTGTTTTATCCTTAGAGCCGTCATCCACGACAACAATCTCGGTTGCCGTCCCCAACTTGGGAACTCTTTCCACACAAGTTTTAATGTTTTCTTCTTCGTTATAACAAGGAATAATAACCGAGGCGGAAAGCTTTTTAGTTTTCTCAACTTGAGATTTCTTGGCAACGATATATTGCTCTAAACAAAAACTAGAAAGAAATTTTGTCTTTTCAAAAATTCTGTTTATCAATGAAGAAACGATTGGAATATGAACAGGAAGAATAATCTTGTACCCCGAATTTATTATCTTGTAACTCGAAAGCTCTACAATGTTTTTTAAATCTGGCATTCTCAGCCAATTTTTCGGAGGTTCTGCCCTTTTAAGATTAAGTCTTTCTAAAATCGAAAGTGTGATTTCCCATTTCGGATTTAAGGAAGTAATTATTATCTCGGAAGAATTTGAAATAACTTTCTTAACTTTCTCAAGAACCGTTTGGATATCATAAAAGTGATCAACTGAATTGGGAAAGATTACATAATCAAATTTTTCCTTAAGTTTTATATCCTCCGGTTTCATATTTAAAAACGTAAAATGCGGATAGCGCCGGGATGCGGAGTGAAGAATATTTTTGTCGGTATCAACACTTACCCCACTTTCGGGAAAAAGCCCAGCTAAGATGTCCCCTAACCCGTATCCTACCTGAAGTACTCTTGTCCCCTCCGGAACAAAGGACTTGAAGATGTTTTTGAGGGAATTGTGGAAATACCAATTTCTTTCCTTCCAATAATCGAGCGTTTTGGTAATTCTAAAAGAGAAGATGTCTTTTGAAAACGCACTATTTTTGACGATATCTTCAATCGTCGCATCAATGTCGTATTCGTATTTCCAAGTCGGATAATGGCTTTTGAATTTTTCCACCGAAGAAATATACCAAATGTGGTCTCCCTTTCGATTCTGATCCGAATATTCAATCATGGCCTTTTTCCCGCTTAAATCCTCAATCTTTTCAATGGCCTCCAAAATAGAAGCGTTGGCAAACCTGCCTCCACCCATGTTATAAACTTCTCCCTGGCGAGGATTTTGATAAAAGTGGTGAAAGGCATTGATAAGGTCGTACGAGTGGATATTATCCCTTACTTGCTTTCCTTTATATCCGAAGATCGTATATTTTTTCCCAGTAAGAATTGATTTAACAAGATAAGAGAGAAACCCATGCTGCTGTGTTCCTGCATGTCCCGAACCGGTAAGACACCCTCCTCTAAAAACTCCAGTCATTAAATTAAAGTACCGACCGTATTCCTGAACCAAAAGATCCGCCGCCGCTTTTGAAACTCCAAAAAGGGAGTGGGTACTTCTATCTATCGACATTGTTTCATCGATCCCGTTATAAAAGGGGTGACTTCTTTCAATCTCGTATCGTGTTTTTTGCTCAACTAAAGGAAGTTCGTTGGGAAGATCACCATAGACTTTGTTTGTGGAAGTAAAAATAAAAATTGCCTCTGGGGCAAATTTTCTAAGAGACTCGAGAAGAATAAGTGTGCCTTTTGCATTTACATCAAAGTCGGTATGGGGTTCTTTGGCCGCCCAATCGTGAGATGGCTGAGCCGCAGTGTGGATAATCAAATCAAATTTATAATTTTTAAAAACTTCTTCGATCTTATCTAAATCCCTAATATCGTAGTTAAAATGTTTGTAATTTTTATAAGTGTTAACTAATTGTTTGACACTACCTTTTGTACTTCCTTCGTTTCCAAAATAGTACTCTCTCATATTATTATCTATTCCCACTACGTAGAAACCTTTTTCGCAAAAGAAGTGTACAGACTCTGATCCAATTAATCCTCCCGATCCAGTTACTAAAACATATTTTTTATATTTTGCCATGACATATAATACTCGCCAATGTTATTAAGACATTAGCAATAAGTCAAATTTTATTTTAAGATATCAGTGCTTTGGTAATTATTACAGGCGCTACAGGTTTTGTAGGAAAAAGACTTATTAAGTTGGCGGTACGTTCCTATGGCAAGAAAAATATACTCTGTTTGATAAAAGATACTGGAAACTCATTAGAAGATGAAGGAAGAAAACTTCTCAAAAGAATGAAATTAAAAACCCACTACGTCAATCTGGTAACAGGAAAAGGCCTAAAGAACTTACCAAAACATCCGGAGATCATAATAAATTTAGCAGCAGCAACTGATACTGCAGTCTCAGACCATAGATGCAACGATGTCGGTGTTAAAAATCTAGTAAAAGCTTTTGAACCATTAGGACCAAACACACATTTTATTCATATCGGAACAATGGTAGCCATGAGTGGGCGGATAAATTGCGATAGGCCTTTCAACAAGTCAGCACCACTTGTACCAACAAATGAATATACAAGGAGTAAAACACGAGGCGAGAAACTTTTAATATCAAAAAACAAAACTGATAAATTTCGATTAAGCATTTTAAGACCAAACACAATTTATGGTAGTAGAATGAGACCTGATAGTTTATTTGACTTTCTAAAAAATCTTATTTTAAAAAAATCAGTCCTGGCAAGGTTAAACTGGCCAGGTTTATCCAGTCTAGTTCATGTTGATGATGTAGCTCAAGCAATTATGTCAGTTTCCAAAAAACCCCCTAAACCAGGAGCCAAAAAAATATATCTGCTACATGGCGAACACTTAACTTTAGCTCTAATAAGCGCCTTATTACATAGAACGATGGGTGTTACTTATAAGTCAATCAAACTACCAAAAATGTTCTGGGGAGTATGCAAGATAGGAAGGCTGTTCATTCCCCTATTTGAAAGGATAACTAATCTTCGAACATATAATCTTTTGTGGAGAGCTGGTCTAATAGTTGATGATGTGATTTATTGCAGAACAAACGATCTCCAACAGTTGCTATCACAAGGAGAGGTTAAAAAACTTACAGATCATATCCACGAAGTTATAGTTAAAAGTAAAAACTAGCTTTATCACTTGCCACCGTATTTTTGTTAGGTTAATATTCGCATGTAATGAAAAATCTATATGGACTTATTCTTGCAGGTGGATCTGGAACTCGACTTTGGCCAATCAGCCGAGATTATTATCCAAAACAATTTCTAAAATTGACAGGGGATGAAACTTTAATTCAGCAAACATTCTTAAGACTTAAAAGTTTAATTCCTCCCGAAAAAATATATCTTACAACAAATAGAATTTTTGTAGATGAAATAATAAATCAACTAAAAAAATATGGGTTCCACAAAAATAATGTTATTATTCAACCAGCGGATAAAAATACCGGACCAGCAATTGCTCAAGCCACAGCGAAAATACATGAAAAAGATAAATCAGCGATTATAGTCAATTGTCCCTCAGATCATATAATCAAACCGAAAGATAAATTCTTTTCTTCCTTGAAGATAGGTTATAAGCTTTCTCAAAAAGGTTATCTTGTAACACTTGGTATTAAACCAACTACAGCAAATACTGAATATGGATACATCTTCCCCAATAAATCAGTTGTGGAGATTATCAAAGGGCAAAAAACTTATAAAGCTGGTAAATTCATCGAAAAACCTAAATCAAATAAGGCACGTTCCTTAATTAAAAATGGTTCACTATGGAATAGTGGAATATTTATCTGGCAGGCAAAAACTATTTTAGATGAATACAAAAAAATAAAAAAAATTGTATATAACTCAATTGACTCAAATAAAAAATATTTCTCGCTTAAACCATCTGCAATTGATACTGATATTTTAGAGATATCAGATAAAGTTTGGGTTGTACCCTCAAATTTTACATGGAGTGATATAGGTTCGTGGAAAGCCTTGTATGAATTATTAGATAAAGACTCCGAAGGAAATATTCTTAATAAAAGAGTGGTTTCACTTAACTCAAAGGGGTCCTTAATTTATGGAACAGAAGATAGAACCGTTGCAGCTATTAATCTTAAAGATTTAATTATTATTGACACGAAAGATTCAATTTTAATAGCTAATAGAGAAAATGTTCATGAAATTAAAGCGGCTCTCCAAATCGCAAAGACAAAAGGACTTGGAGAAGAAACACAAAAACCTCTTGTCAGCATAATTACCCCTGTATTGAATGGAAAAGACTTCATTGGAAACTCAATGCTAAGTGTCTTTAATCAAAATTATAAAAATATCGAATACATAGTAATTGATGGCGGCTCAACGGATGGAACACTTCGAATAATTAATAAGTACAGATATAAAATAGAACATTTCCTATCAAAACCAGGTGCAAGCAATTTTGAAATGATTAATAAAGGAATCGAGCAGGCTAACGGGGAAATAATTGGAATACTCGATACAAATAATTCATATATTGATAATGAAGTGATAGCAAGTGTTGTCAGAAATCTAAACAAATCTAGTTCAAAAGTATGCTGGGGAGATGTCGTTTATACTAAAAGTAAATTGGATAATAGGGTAGCCATGTATTGGAAGTCTTCGAATTACAAAAAGGGGTTATTCAAAACCGGATGGTTCCCCCCGTTTCCAGCCCTTTTTGTTAAAAAATCGATTTATAAAAGACATGGTGGATTTAATACCAAATTCCAAATAGCCGCAGATTACGAACTAATGTTAAGATTATTAGAAAAGAAAAATATAAAAAGCAGCTACATACCTCAGATTTTAACCAAAATGACAGGTAAAGGTTTGACTGTAAAAAGCATCTTAGACAGAATAACTGGAAATATTGAAACCTATCAATCATGGAAAGAGAACAAACTCAAAATAAAACCCACATTTCTTTTTTTAAAATATTTCAACAGAGTCCATCAAATTTTTAAAAAGAATGACTTGTGAAAAAGAAATTTGAAGATTATAATAAACCGATGAAAGAGAGAATCTTAGTTGCAGGCGCGGGTGGATTTATCGGCCACCATATGGTTCGTTACCTCAAGAAAAAAGGTTATTGGGTTCGAGGAGTCGATATTAAACTACCCGAATATTCCTCCCCTGATGAGGCCGATAAATTCTACCCACTTGATTTAAGGGAACTTCATAACTGTCTAACAGCAACTGTCAGAATTGATAAGGTTTATCAATTTGCTGCAGACATGGGAGGAATGTATTTTATAACAAATAATAAAGCTCTTGTAATGAGAGATAGTGGATTAATCAATATGAACATGGCAGAGGCATGCAGAATTAATAAAGTAAAAAGAATATTCTATTCTTCATCCGCTTGCATATATCCAGAATTCAAACAATTAGATTCAGAAGTCACTCCTTTAAAAGAATCAGATGCATATCCTGCTCAGCCTGATACAACTTATGGGTGGGAAAAGTTATTTTCCGAAATTCTATACAAGAGTTATGAATCAGATTACGGACTAGAAGTAAGAATTGCCAGATACCACAATATTTATGGACCTGAGGGAACTTATAAAGGAGGTAGGCAAAAAGCACCAGCAGATTTTTGTCGACAAGTGGCATTAGCTGGACCTAAGGATAAAATTCAGCTTATAAACGACGGTTTACAGACTAGATCATTTTGTTATATTGACGATTGCGTAGAAGGAACTTATCGCCTGATGGAATCTAATTTTGCAGAACCTTTAAATATAGGCTCTGATCGATTAGTAACCATTAATGAACTGGCGGATATGGTTTGTAAGGCAGCAAACAAAAAACTTGGGAAAAAATATAATCCAGGACCACAAGGAGTAAGAGGTCGCAACGCCGACTTAACTTTATGCAAAAAGGTACTTAAATGGGAGCCCCAAGTGTCTCTAGAGATTGGTTTAAAAAAGACCTACAAATGGATACAGGCTGAGCTTAAAAAAACAGGTACAGACAAGAACAAAAAACTTAAAGTTTACTCTTGAACTTTGGGTATTGGTATATACACTTCATGATTTACTGGAGAAAAGAAACCGACAACGGTTCCACAAACTAATTCCCACCATTTAGGGAAAATATTATATTTTATTGACTCTTTTAAATAGTATCCAAGTAGAAACGGCAAAAATACAATGTAGAGTAAAATATTCGTTCCGTGTTTACGCATAAAAAGTGTCCTGTTTCTCCCCGAAAGCCAAGCTCTTGATAGAATTCTTGGTCTCCACAAATTATCGTCTTTGGGCTGATCGTGATAACAAATAGCTTTCCACAAATTATCGTCTTTGGGCTGATCGTGATAACAAATAGCTTCAGGTTCATACCAATTTTCAAAACCAGCTTTTAGAGCCCTAACACAATAATCAGGATCAAAATAACACATATACCAGTCTTCAAAGCAACCTATTTTATTTACCAAATCTCTCGTAAAGAGCATCACGGTTCCGGAGCCTTGGACCTTCATTGCTTTTAAATAATCTTCCTTCTTTCCCCAGCCAATACTTACCCTGCCCGTTTTCAAGTCAACCTCAGCTCCTGCCTGATTAATCCAATTCCTATCTTCAAGATAAAGAATCATTGGAGTGACTACACCAATCTTCTTTTTTGACTCGGCCCTTTTTACAAGTTTCATAATCATATCTTTCTCAAAAACAACATCTGAGTCACAGTACAACATGTGATTTTTGGGGTTTGCGTGTGCAAATCCGATATTGTATCTTCCAGTTTGGCCAACATCGATTGGCCCTGAATGAAGCCACTTCACCCAAGGATATTTCTTTCTTCCCTCAGCAATCGTATCTCCAGAATCTCCAACTATAACGATGCTTTCTACATTTGAATAACCTGAGTTCTTAATGGAATCTAGAAGCCTAAATACCCTTATCTTATCGTTATAACTCGGAGTTAAAGTTGTAACACCGATTGATTTTTTACTCATATTGTTGGTTCATTTTACTATATCCTAGATATTAGTGAAGTACTTTTTTCAATGCTTTCTATCCAAGAAAATTTTTGACTCCATTTTTTAGCATCCCTACTTAACTTCGAATACAGTCTTTTATTTTTATTTAATTCTAGAATTAAATTGGCTAATGAAGCTGGGGTTTGATTGTCTGTCATTAAACCAGTCCGCCCATGAACTATTGCATCCTTAATTCCTGAAACCTTATACGCAACCGTTGGAGTGCCAACGCTTCCTGCTTCTATAATTACTAATCCCCAACCTTCATGAACTGAAGGAAACACTAGTAAATGGGCTCTTGCCAGTAATTCAAATTTCTTCGTGTCTGAAACATAGCCCCAAAATTTAGCCTGAGGACACAAATTTTGCAGATATTTAATATATTGTGGATAACTCTTGCCAACTATCCAAAACTTTGTATCTGGAAGTTGTCTTTGAATAATATTAAAAATGGCAATAGCATCTTCCACTCCCTTATCTTTGGCCAGAGCTGATAAATATATCAACGTATAATCTTTTTCTCTCGGAACTTTTGGAAGAACTTTAGGAAGCAGTACACCATTTGGAATTACTGTTATATTTTTAACTCCCCAAGCTTTTAAATCAGCCTTAGTTGATTTAGACACCGTCATAAATGGAATTCCGGTATAAAAAAGCTTAAATATCCAAGGCTCTACTGTCTTTCCAAAAAAGCCGGCAATTTTATTAAATGGCCATGGCCAAGGATTAAGCGCCCAAATTTTCTGTGCAACTTCATGTATAAATCCGAGTTTTTTGCCTTTAACAAAAAGTGGCGTAAAAAATGGAATTCCATGAAATTGATCGATAACCAGATCCGGCTTCTGCCTCAACCCCATATACCATTGGAAAGCCTCCAGCCTTACGCCAATAAATGCATTACCACGCCTTATTATTTTCACTCCGTCCAATAACTCTTCCTTCCTTGAACCTCTATAGTAAGAAGTAAAAAGAGTAACTTCATGGCCAGCCTTCACCCAGGCCTTGGCATGTTCGTGTGTAACGATTTCGGCTCCCCCTTCATTTGGGTGGCCCGGACCCCGCCAAGAAAAGATGACCACTCTCATTTTTTCACCCTCCAGATTTGCGCATTGGCATTTTCAAAAATCTTCTCAACACCAAAGTCTCCGGGAGAAAAAGGCAATTTTTCAAGATAGCTTTCAAATTTGACCAAGTAAAGATATTTTGCCCCGGTCCTTTTGAACTCTTTGATTGCCTCTTCTCTATCTTGAGTCTGGAAGATAATTGAATTATAAACGATTGGCTTGCCGGAAAAATTAGCAACGTAACCTTTCCTTCCTGAAAAAGCAGGGTGTTTTAGGGTTGTATGGTATTCACACTGCAAACACTCTCCCTCAACAACCAAAACCTTTCCTCTTGACTCACTGCCTAGATGAGAAAGAGCGTCAAGTTCTCCCTGGGGGATAAGATATTCGACTTTCTTCAAATAGTTCCAACCTTTGCCAGTAAGAAGGTAGAAAAACGCCTTTTTCTGTTTGAAAAAGTGAATCGCCTCCGAAGAATAATCCCTATAAATAAAATCGGTAAAAGGAAATGCTTCTTTAGGAATTATTTCATAGCCTTCTTTGGTCTTGCTAACCTCGACAAGTGGATTCCCTTTCAAAAACCGAGGAAGTTTTATCCCCTTCCCCTTAAGCAATATCTTTTTCTCTTCAAGTTTTATCTCGGTCCCAACTGGTAAGTTCCAGACCTTTCCTTTATCGTTTACTTCATCAAGTACCGAGGGGATGTAAATATAAAGCTGATTCTCCCTATTGGGGGAAAGGAGATACGGATCGGTCGTTCCTTTTCCATAAACCCTCAGGTCAAATATTTTGATACTGTCCTCTTTTTTAACATAACCAATCCTATATCTGACCGACTGATACCATAAAACCTCTTTATTCTCCCCCAATAAATCTTTGGTCTTAGTCACGTGAGGAAGAAATAAATCTGGAAACTTTTCCCGATACCATTCACTAAAATCTTTCATATTCGTAACTTCAAAGCCTTCTTTTTGAAGTTTGCTGACTATCCCCATCTGCTCGGCAAACTCCCCTTCGTAGGCCTCCGGCGTAAAATCTCCCTCAAGTCCAACCGTTACCTGACCAAACTCGTTGTCCCCCTTACCAGCGTATAGCCTGACCAGTTTTTCAAAATACTCGGTGGGGAGATTAGGAGCAGTTCGATAATCTTGGGTACTATAAAGACTACTTTCGTATCCCCTTAGGGGGTCTCGAGGCGCCCACTGGATGGTCACCAAATCAAGTTTTTCCTCCTTAGAAGGAGCAGGAATTCCAGGATGGTTTTTACTCGGATAAAAAGGGATTGACCAGGGCTGCCCCCAGAGCTGATAGCCATCGGTGGAAAATTGGTCCGAAACTCCCAAATTGCCGATTATCTGGTATTTGTCTTTTAGGTAGGCAAGGGAGAAGCCGTCCGTCCACCATGAGCCGACTGACGTAGGATAATAACCAAATCTTTCTTTAAACTTCCCAAAGACAGTGTCTATTAAAAGTTTTCTTTCTTCCTGGGTATAACCCGAAAGAAAAACAGAAGTTGCGTGATGCCAAAAGCCCGTATCGTGATAGGTTACCCCGGCCTCCTCAGCAAGGCGGGGAGAAACTTCTAAGAATATTCCTACTTCTTGAGTCTTTTCCATTCTCTTAATAAGACTTGATATTCCTTGATGGTCGATAGCATCATAGGTCAAAAGCCAGGTGGCGGATAAAGAGTATCTTTGAATAACGGAGTATTCAGCTTTCAAGCTAGCAGCTGGGTCGGGTGCATATGAAGAAATCCTGATTGGGTTAACAATTGTAATGAATTGGTTTTCTTGGTTGGCCCGCAACTTCTGAGGATTAAAAATAAAAAGCGAGAAAATTGTCGCTGCTGCCAAAATTGTTCCGATTACCCTCATTTGTTGTTAAGAGTCAGATATTTAGGAGTAATCCAATTCTTCCTGTTAGAACTATCATAGTAACGCAGAATCCGTAACCTGTAAAAAACTGCCATTGTATCCCAAAGCATATTAAACACGGTTTTGATGAATCCTTTTGAAGCAATAGTTGAGGCACCTCCGAATTTCATTTTAAGCTCAACCGGCGCTTCATAAATTCTTTTGAAACCTAAATAATTGGCGACGGAGAGCATTTCGATATCGAAAGCAAAAGCTTTTACCAAGAGTCTGGGTAAGGTTTTTTCTAATACCTCCCGCCTAAAAAATTTCATTCCAACTTGGGTATCTTTGACATTTAGGCCAAACAAAACTCGGGCCAGAATCTGATATCCAAATGATAATAACTTTCTTTGCCAGGGATAAGCCACCTTTGAAGCGGGATGTCTTTTTGAACCGACAATTATATCGGCGCTATACCACTCAAAGTGTTCCAGAAGCATCGAGAGGCCGTTGGGGTTTAGCTCAAACCCTGCATCGATAAAAGCCACTATATCTCCCTTGCTTTTTGCCATCCCGAAACGTACGGCGTGGCCCTTTCCTAAATTCTTTTTGTACCCGACAACCTTAATTTTGTCTGGAAAGAGTTTTTCGACTTTCTTGGCTTTTTCAAATGTTCGATCGACTTCTCCATCCACAACACAAATAACTTCGTAAGGGTATCTTATTTGATTGAGAACCTTTATAACACTTATAAGATTTTTCTTGATGAACGTCTCGGCTTTATGGGCAGGGATAATAACTGAAATAAGCCGAATTTCAGGCTTTTGTTTTGGTCTTGGAGGTTTCATACCCAAAGTATATTAGCAGAGACACGAGCAAAAAAGAAGCTGAGATGATGTTGACTGTTATCACCTGAAATATTGAGCTATGGAAAAACCAGATACCAAGAGCCTGCCCCAAGGCAGCCAAAACAACCAAAGTCCAAATCCTCGTGTCTCCTTTGGATAGATAAAAACCTGTAATTAAAGACCCCGATGAAAAAATGGCCATGAATAATCCAATCCAGACAAGATATGGGGATGCTTCCAAAAACTTATCTCCATAGAGAATTTTCAAGGATAACTCAGGGGCTAACCAATAAATCAGAAGAACCAGTAAAGAAATTCCCAAAGTGAAAAGTAAACTTAATAAGAAAATTTTTTTATAATCTTTCCCTTGGGATTGTCTTTGGGAAACTAGTGGAAACATAACCGCCCCCACGGGTGCCGTACCGAAAAAGATTATTTTCCCCAAAGTTGATAGGGCAGCATAGATACCCGCACTTTGGGCCTCGAAAAAATGTTTAACCAGGATAACGTCGGTTGAATATAAAGAATTTGTTGAAAGAGAAACCAAAAATATCGGCCCCGCGTACGCAAGTATCCTTTTCCCCAATGCTCTCGGCCCACTGTCTTTTGAAACTTTGTAATCCTTAAGAAAATATCTATTCAACCATAGCCCGAGTGCTGCTGATATGAAAAGACCGAAGATGGCTCCAAAAACAGAAAAACCCAGAGCTACAAAAAGAATCCCCAAGGCTAAACGTCCCGCCATGGAGATGTTGCTGACGACAACAACCCTCCCAAATCTCAAAAGGCCCTGCAAAAAAGACGAATAAATAAAACTTAGAAGAAAAACGGTAATAATTGGCCCCAGAAGCACCGCGACGGAAAGGCCTATCTTAAGAAAGCCGGCGATAAATGGGGAAATAGCAGTTACGAAAATTCCTACAAAAATTGCGATTTGAGAGCTTCTGGTCGTAAACCACGAAAAAAGCATTTTTCTTTCTTTCCTGTCTGCCGAGGAAACGAACTTAACTATTACCAGACCGAAAAAGCTAAAAGAAACAGCAAAAAGACCGATAAGGGAAACCACGGCCGCAAGTTCTCCGTAAAGTTCCGGCCCGAGCATCCTGCCTATAACCAAGTGGTAGACATAGGCAATGAAATTGGCAAGATTACTTCCGAAAATCATAACGGTGCTCCCGGAAAAAAGCGGGTGTAAAACTATTTCTTTTATTCTTCTCATCATCTAGGAAATCCAATACCCTCGGGTAAAAAGCATTGTTGCCGTTAAAAGAAGAATCCCAAGAAAAATAAAAATCAGTAGCCGCTTGAGTGCGGAGGTTCTTGCAAGATACCTGGCAAAAAGGAGAAAGGCGGGAAACAAAACCAGAACGTATCTCGGGAGAGAAGAAAAGCTTCCTGAAAGAGTCGGCAGTAAATACCCACCCAAAAGAAAAAGCGCATAGCTTAAGCGGGCCCTAAAAAGAGCCCAAACGGATACTACTATAAATAATATCGAGACTATAAATTCCATCAGAGTTGAGAAAGTAGCGGGAAAATAGGAGTAATCGAGGTTGGGTAAAATCTTGAAGATGTAGCGGTAGAAAACTTGGGGAAGAATTATCGGTGTTGCCGACCTTTGTTCTCCAAAGCCGGGAAGGGTTTTTAAAAAGACAAAGGGGTCTCCCCATCTAATCTTTAGATAATACATATAAGCAAGAATTCCCAGAGGGATAAGGAAAAGCCAAAGATATTTAATTTCGAATTTTTTTCCTTTTCCTTGTAGCGCTTCAATCCAAAAAATGGGGAAAAGTAAAACCCCGATGACCCTGGTTCCCGCAGCAAACATCCCTAAGAAGGAGGCCCAAAACCAATTTCTTTTTCTTGCAAAATAAAATGCCCAAATACTTAAGGCCAAAAACAAGCTCTCGGTATAAACAGCGCCCAAATAAAAAGAGGTGGGAAAAAGAAGAAGAATGATGATGGCAAACCTGACAATTTTCTCTTCAAAATCCAACTTAAGGAGCTTATAAATGCCGTATAGAGCCAAGAGTAAAGCGAAGTTTGAAATAATAAGACCCGCCAAATTTAAGGAGACCAAATCCCCCCCAAAAATTCTTCCGACCGTCCTTATCAGTAAAGGATAAAGAGGAAAAAATGCCTGCTCTCCTTGTTCATAACCGTTCCGGGCAATTGATAAGTAGTGCTCACCGTCGAAATTGCTCCAGGCCCAAAACCAAGGAGCCTTTAAATAATTGGCCAATTCCCCTCCCAAGAATTTTTTTTGTAAAGGAAAAAACATAGTTGCTGCAAATAAAAAAACAAACAACGATATTCGCCAAAGCAAAAAAGAGGAAAAGATAAACTTGAATTCTTTAGATTTCATTGGCTACCTTTTTATAGACATTGGCAGTTTCTCTGGCTGTTTTTTCCCATGAGTAATTCTTTACAAAAACTTTAGCTGTCTCTGTCAATTGATTTCTCAAAACCTCGTCTGCCAAAACCGTCGAAATTTTCTCGGCCATGTTTTTGGGGTCTTTAGGGTCGAAGAAAACGCAGGCCGGCTCCCCAATCTCAACCAGCGCCTGGACCTTAGAAGAAATAACGGGACAGCCTGATGCGAAAGCCTCTAAAACCGCCAGTCCAAAGCCTTCATAGAAAGACGGCTGACAATAAAGAGTCGCCAAATTGTAAATTACTGCCAAATCCTCATCGGGAACAAAACCGACTCTGATTATTGAAGGATCGGCCCCAAATTTATGTAAAAATCTGACAAACGGCCTATTTTCGATGTGTTTTCTGCCAATTTCCTCGCTTTTTGCCTGCTTGCCTACAATCACCAAAGGAATGTTCGCTTGTTTACAGGCCTCGGCAAGCCCAAAAAGATTCTTGTTGTAATTAACGTCGCCGACATAAAGGACGAATTTTTCCGGTAAAGAATACTTATCCCTTATTTTTTGAAGCAAGCTCTCGTCTTTAATTTCTCTAAAAACTTCCCGCGGGGCAAGATAGATAATTTTTACTTTATCGGGAGAAACATCCATCAACCGGCAAATGTCTTTTTTTGAAGTTTCCGAAATTGTAATAATCGCATCCACGTTTTTAAGAAGAATTTTTTGAATGAAGAAATTTAGTCTTCCCTTTATGCCCGGGGGATAATGTTTGGGATAAACTAAGGGAATCAAATCGTGGATTGTCAGAACAACCTTTTTTGAAGGTTTCTTGAAAGGAAGCGTCAGAAAAAAAGGATTAAAATTCGGGATATGGGCAATGTCGTATTTCGAGAGGTCGTTCTTTGAAAAATCAATGACGTCAACCTCAACATCTTTAATTTTTTTAAGATGTTTTATAAGATGACCCGTATGGGCCCCGATTCCTCTTACGGCGTGCCCCGTTACGAGCGGTCCAGAATCGATAGCAACTTTCATACAACGTTAATTATACTTCGTATAATGTTACTCATTATAAACCCTAATACTCCACCCTTACATCTTTGCGGCGGTAGTGTAAATATAGCCTAAAATTGTGGTAAAATAGAAGGCAGTTATGTCAAAAATACCAAGAAATCTGCAGTCTGTTTTGTGGTCAAGAGATATTTCCAATCTCGACCTCCAAAGGGACAAAAATTATATTGTCCACCAAGTTTTGATGTATGGATCCCTAAAGGATATTTCTTGGCTTAAGCAAACTTACAAAAAAACTACATTAAAAATATCTTTATAAATGAACCGCGAAAACTTTATACAGAATCTAGCTTCAATTTTGTCAAAAATTATCTCCTTAACATTTCTGAACAGCTAAATAAAGCTTACTATGTCAAAAATCTACCCAGAAATATTAGACCGTAAAAGACAGCAAATCTTTTACAGTTTTAGAAAAGTTTCGACTAAATATGATTTAGCATCTAATAAAGTACACACAATCGGCAGGCGTGGCGAATGGAAAGATTATGTTGATCTCTTTTTTCTTTTAAAACAAGGGAGATTAAATATCCAACGAATGATCAAGGAAACTGAAAAAAGATTTTGAGATTGAATTTATTGGAAAACCAACACCCAGAGAAGAAATCCAAGAATACTTCAAGAAACTAACAAAAAATCGCCTTTCAAAAATTTAAGTTTTTAATCTCCATTGCCAATATTTGTAATAAGCAATTGGAAAGTGGAGTGACGAAAAAAGACACCAGATAAATCCCCGCATCCCGTCCAGAAAACCCTTGTGTCTAAAATAAAGGTTTAAAAACACCAAAAAAGGTCTAATGAAGGAGAAGAAAAAAAGGGTAAAAATATTTTTGGGAAGCCTTTGTTCTTTAAATTCCGCTGCCTTTAAGTCCGTATAGCGGTTGAGCCGAGACAAATATCGTTCAAGCGTCGGTAAATCGTGGTGTTCCAGGTTGTTGGCTAACCAGGCCACTTCACCGTCCACCTCTATTTGTTCGTGAACGCTAATCTGGGGAAAACGAGCCTTGCCTTTTTTGACAAGCCTGATGACTCCGTCAGGATAGACTCCCGCATACCGGAGAGGTTTTCCTAAAAAATAGTTCAAACGAGGAACAAAAAAGGCAATCACCTCCCCGGTGTCTTTGCCGATCTTTCCGTCCCTCTGCTCTACCAGTTTTTGATGACGAATAAAAAGTTCGGGAGGAGCTTTCGGCTGCTTGTTAAAAGTGACGAGCCGTCTAATCTCGTTTGCCAACTTGCTCGTAACGACTTCATCGGCATCGAGCTGGAGTATCCAGTCTCCCGTTGCTTTCTCAAGTGCCTTTTGTTTAGTGATATGAAAAACATCATGGTGTGGTTCTAGATAAACTTTGGCCCCATATTTTTTGGCTATTTCTCTGGTTTTATCAGTCGAATACTCATCAACCACAATAATTTCATCGGCAATTGCCTTGATCGATTCGAGACAAGGGCCGATATTTTTTTCTTCGTTTCTTGTAGCCAGAACTACCGATAATTTAGACATCTTAGTTGGCGACCGCCTCGAAATATAAGTATCCATTCGAACCGTATATCTTTTTAACGATGTTTGCCTCGGCAGGAATTTCTTCATCCGTGCCTATAATTAAAGCATTCGGATTTTCCGGCCTTATTTTATCAAAATCGACCGTCTCAAAATGAAATTTGTCAAAATCCCTGACCGTTGAGAACCCGAACCTATCTCTTGGGGTCAAGACATGACCCGACTGAAATCTTTCGGGGGAGAATTTTAAGGAATAACCGTCTGCGCCGTAAAAAAGAAGAAGAATATACGGCTGGTCGTATCTATCGGTAATCCAGATTTTTTGATACCTGTCTCCATTTTCCTTTACATAAGCCGCTAACTCTTTGACTCCGTATTGAGAAGAGAATGGGTATTCTTTGGCCAGATGCACCCAGTACATATGTTCATATCGTAGGAAATTCCACAATATGAGAATGGCCAACAACCAATGACTAATAACCAATAATTTCTTACTTTCCTGATTCCTTAACCAAGACAAAATTGTTACTAAACCGTAAGCACTAATAATTGTCAGGGGAATAACCATGTTTTGGGCCCGAAGCGCATGGGGAGATTGGAAAGTAAGGGCCGCTGCAAACGGTGCAATCAAAAGCCACCATAAAACAAGACTCCAATTTTTAGTATTTTTGGCGATGGCAAAAAGGCTTACGGCAATAAATAGCAGGTCGATTAGATAAAGCACGCCTGTTTCCGGCACTTTATTTCTTTGGATATCGTCTCCCGAAAGAAAAAGAAATTCCCCCCAAAAATGCTCGGCCCAGTTTTGGCCAAAAGCCAGTCCGTAATTAACGGCTTTGTTGTGCAGAATCTTTGCCCCGAGGCTTTGGAAATCAGAGTGCTCTCCCCTCTGCTCGTTAATTCTCGATAAAGGACCCGTGTCGGCAAAAAGCCCAACCCCCGCCGCCCTTGAAACGACTGCTCCTTTTGTCATATCTCTCGCTAATGGGAATAAAAGAATAACTCCCACGGCAACTGCCAATGATAAGGTCTTGATATTTTTTGTCAGCTGCCTCCAATAAATAACCAAAAGTCCAAATCCTAACAAAGGAACAATTATCCTCGCGGCGTGATAGGCATATAAGGATAGGGTCAGGGAAATAATCGAAAATACGTAATATTTAGGTTTTTCCAGGGCCTTCAAGAATAACCAAACCCCCAAGACGATTAGAAAAGTTGCCGTATTTACTTCCCAACCTCCCCGCGAGAAATGAAGGTGCCAGGGTGAAATCGCCAAGAAAAGACTGGCGACTAGTGCCAACCTCCCGTTTTTAAATAATTCCTTGACCAGAAAATAAAGAACCAAAACCGTAAGAACCCCGATAAGGGCCCCGGGAATTCTTACGGCGAGTTCCGTAAGCCCCAAGAGCTTTACAAACGGTAAGACCAAATAGAAGTAAAGTCCTGGTTTAAAGTCGTTGAAAGATTGGAAATGGATGGGCCAGGGATTGCCGTGTTCGTCCTTCCCGGTCTCAATTAAGGAATAGGCGTTATAACCTATCGCCGCCTCGTCGGCGTTAAGAGCCGGATAATCGGCAAGCCTATAAAACCTCAAAACGAAAGCCAATAAAACTATGAACCAGATAAATAGTTTTTTCATTTCACTTCAATCACTCGAAAAGCTGTATTAAGACCATCCAAGTACTTTATTTCGGTGATGACTTTAAAAAGATTCTCGTCTTTTGAATCTTCCGGAGGAATCCTTATCGTGTCGGCTACAAAAAGGGTTCCGTGCTCTCCCCGGTTGACCGACCAGTCGATCGGAGCAAACTCGATATTGTCTAATTTGGTGACATAACCGACGTCTCCTTTATATTCGCTCTCGACCAAATTTGCCTGTTTTTGATACTTGGCTGGGTCATATTTTCCGTAGAAAAGAAAAAATATATAAGGTTGGGCAAAAGATTGTTGGACTTTTATGGTTCTGTAATTTTTTTGTATCGGCGTTACCGTTTCGACTATTTGTTTATAGCCGTACTCCCAATATTTGGAGTTATGTTTGGGGACATGAACAAAATAAGAATCGAGGAAATAGACAAAAGCAAGAACGTAAACGGGGATAAAAAGAAACTTAAAGTTTTTCTTGGATAGAATTTTCTCTAAACCAAAGGCTAAAAGGAGAACCATAGGGACGACCATATTTAGGGCCCGAACGGCGTGGACTTGGTCCCGAGAAAGCACGGCCGGGAGTGAAGAAAAAACCAGCCAGAGCCAGAGAAAGGCCGTCTCTTTGGTCAGTCTCCTTCTTACCAGAGCTACAAAACCGATGACGAGAAGAATTAGATCGGTCAGGAGTAGCATCCCCTGATAGGAGGCTGAGTGCCTGGGGTTTGGCCAATCGCCCTCGAAGAATAAGAACCTCCCCGAGAAATGATTAAACCAGCGGCCTGATATCGCCCTGGCAAAGTTTAAAGTTTCGGAATGGAAAAGATAATAGGAGAGGCCCCCAAATTTTTCTCCCCCTTGGTCCAAAAAGGCCTGGGTCTGTTCTTTGGGTCTCGGGTAAGAAAATAGACTGAAAATGGTTAACCTTCCCGTTTGCCCCCGAAAAAGACTCAACAGAATCGGAAAAGAAATTATTAAGCCGAGGATTAAAGATAATCCCAAATTTTTCTTCTCAAAACGAATTAATTTTTTGAAGTAGAGAAACACAAGTATGAGTAAAACTATTCCGGTTGAAAGTTTTGCCCCTTGATAGGCTAGTAAGGTGGAGGCGAAAAAAAGCGCCGAAAGGGGCAGTAACTTCTCTTTCTCAAAAGACTTAAGAAAAAAATAAATTCCGGCCAGGGCCAGGGTCAGGGAAACATTTACCTCCCAGGCACTCCTTGAGAAGTAAATCGCCCAGGGGGTGACGGCCATAATAAAGGAACCTATCAGCGACAACTTTTTTTCTTTAAAAAGAAGGTTTGAAATAAGAAAAACGAGATAAACCGATATTATCCCGGCTAAAGCCGAAGGAAGTCTGACCGCAAATTCATTGAGTCCGAAGATGGCGACCGAGGGAACGGTCAGGTAAACGTAGAGTCCGGGCTTATAGTCGCCGAAAGATTTGAAAATAACCGGTAAAAATTGTCCGTATTCGTCTTTCCCAGTCTTTAGTATCGAATAGGCATTGTAACCGAGCGATGCCTCGTCTTGGGTCAAGTGAGGCGGCACACTCGAAAGATTGACAAGTCTCAAAGCGGCCGCCAAGACCAATATTCCAATCAACAACCAGTTTTTAATTTTCATATATTTCAAAGGCCGCCCTTCCATCTAAAAAGTTTATCGTTTCCAGATTCTTCCAGCCCGCAGGATAATTTCCGGGACTGGTAATAAGAAGGCATTTTATTTTTCCTGTGCAATCCACTACCTCTTTTTTGCTCTCCAGAACAAAAATTCCTTTTTCCTTCGGAATTTCCCAGTCATTGACAAAATAGAACTTATCAAACCTATCCACCCAAAACCAATCGGACTGCTCAAATCTTATCAAGTTTGGGTCTTCCCTAAATTCTTCCGGCTCCCAGGGCCAGAAGAAAAGGAAAAACTCGTGCGGCTCTCCGTATTTCTTGGTCACAACTATTTTGTCATACTTTGCATAATTTTCTTTTGAAAAAGCAACAGCTTCCTTGTAACCATATTGCCAGGCCCAGGAATAACTCTTTCGATAATCCAAAAAATAAGTTTTGAAGTAATTTTCGGCAAAGACGATAAGCAAAATTATGTAGATTGAGGTTAACGCCCCCCGAGAAATCTTTAGCTTTTTAGTTTTTCCCAAAAAATAAAAAAATCCCAAAGCACTGACAATCATGGGAACCGGAAGCATGGTGATTGCTCTTAAGACGTGTGGCGCCTCGCGGGTTAAACTTGAGGGAATTGGAGCAAGAAGAAGCCAAATTAACAGTAAAAATGATTCTCTGGTCCGATTTGTAAAAAGATAATATAGCCCCAAAACAAAGAACAACATATTAACGGTATAAATAAGCCCGTGGTCCGGAACATTAAATTGATAGTGGGTTCCACCCTTAGTAAACAAAAAGCCGAAAGAAAAGTGAGAAAGGTAGTTTCTGATAAAAGCTTTGGCAAAGAAGGTTCCCTTGTTATAAATCAGTCTTGAGACAATAGGTGGGTAGATGGAGCTGGCCCGCTTTTCGTTGATTTGGACAAGGGCTCCTTCGTCAATGATTGAAACCTTTCCGTATCTTGCCAGCCCGACGGGGCTAACAAGTTGTAAAAGCATCGGGATGAGAAATAGGACCGTAAGGATTAAAGAAAAAGCGATAGGTCTTCTACTGCCTTCCCAGATTTTAACTAGTTCTTTCCAATAAAGGGCGAGTAAGACGATGAGAAAAAGCGGAACGAAAATTCTGGCCGAGTTGTAAGTCCAAACCGAAAGCCCAAGAAGAAGGGCTGAAATGGGCAAATACCGATACTTTTCAAGGCCCAGAATAAACAAATAAATCCCCGAAACGATAAAAGAAAGGGCAAGGTTTGCCTCAAAAGCGCCCCTTGATAAAAAGAAACTCCAGGGCTCGATCGCCACCAGAAAGGAAGATAAAAGCGCCGCCTTTTCGCTAAAAAGCTTTTTGACCAAGAGGTAGCTAACGATGACTGTTATTATCCCCGCCAGGATGGAAGGCATTCTTACGGAGAAGGCACTAAGTCCAAAAATCAATTCGGAAACTGCCGTCAAGTAAATATAAACCGGCAGTTTGTAATCCCCATAGGCCCTAAAAATCGCCGGCAGCGTCACTCCCCATTCGTCTCTCCCCGTTTTTAATATCGAGTAGGCATTATAACCATGGGATATCTCGTCCCAATTAAGGGAGGGCGGCACTTTTTCGATAATCACCAATTTTAGAGCTATCGCCAAAGCGACTATCAAAAGAAAAAGCGAATTCTTTTTAAAAAAGTCCCTCATCTGTCGTGGGCCGTCTAATTATACCGAACTTATTGCGAATTATTACTGATAGTCTTAATTAGGTAAAAAGCGGGTTCTCCGCTGGGAGAATAGACCGTCTTTTCCAGATTCAGTTTTGGGTCCCCCGAGAATTCTGACGGGTAAAGCCGATTAGAAGAAAAGATAAATAACGTATTTTTATCCCCTCGCTCACTCGGCCAGTCGACGCTTCTTACTTCGAATCGGCCAACTTTTTCCGGCCTTAAGACATCCGGAGTCTTATAGTAGGCTTCACCAACCTTAGAGGCGGCGACCGTCTGGTATTCCGAAATTGGTATTACCTGGTTAAAAAGCAGATGGATGTAGCTTTCGGTATTGGGGTCATCAATAACTACCTTTAAAGTTGAAGGCTGCTCTTTAATAAATTGACTTACCTGGTCATAACCATAGTCCCAGTCTCGCCACCTAGTAATCGGGGTCAGCTCCAATAAGCCAAAAAGGTAGGCAAAAACGGAATATAAAATGCCAACCAAAGAGACAAGGATGACCAGGTTTTTCATTTTACTAATTAAGGAAAGAAGGTGCCCAAAACCCAAGGCAATGAGCAAGGTGAGGGGTAAAAATAACAAGATGGCTCGATAGGTATGAAAGGGGTCGGCCGTTAAAGCCGCTGGTATCGGCGCCAGGGCCAGCCAGAATAAAAAATATTTGGACTCTTTGAACTTTTTCTTAAAAAACGTCCAAGCACCGATCAGTAAAAACGGTAATTGCCATATGTAAAAGACGCTATAGCCTTCGACCCTCCTTTGGGGATTATAGTCATTCTGCCAAAATAAGTTGCTCGGCGAAAAGTAATGCCAATACAAAGACAGAAATTCTCTTGGAACTAAATAAAGCGGAGGAGCTTTTTCTCTTGAGAAAAGACTGACACCGATGGCTCGATGGTACCCGGCGGGAGAGGCGGTCAATAAGAGTTGCGGCAAAGACAAAAGTAGGGCAAAAAAGAAGCCGAAAATCCACAGCCTCCATTTTTTCCACCAAGACTTTTGACTCAAGATGGAAATGCCAACAAACAAAGGGGCAACCAATCGGGGGGCCTGGTAGCTGTACATCGAGAAAACGAAAAAGGCAAGACTCAAGAAGAAGTACTTCTTCTTGTCCGTGTTGATAAATCTCAGCCAGAGATAAATCCCGACGCTAAAGGCAAGAAGGGCCAAATTCCCTTCAAAGGCACCCCGGCTATAGAAAATGGCCCAGGGCGAGACCGCCACCAAAAGCGCCGAAACGAGGGCTACTTTTCCCGACTTGAAAAATTCCTTGGCGATAAGAAAACTGGTCAAAATAAGCAGCGTCCCGGATATGGCGGAGAGAGCCCGGGCGGCTATAACCGTCGGACCCAAAAGGAAAAAGATCGGGAGAGACAAATAGACATAGGCCGGCAGGAAAAATACCTCAAAGGAGCGGAAAATTATTGGAAATTTTTGTCCGTATTCATCGGCGCCGGTAGATAAAAGCGACCAAGCGTTAAATCCGAGGGCGGCTTCATCCCGAAAAAAGCCCAGGCCGTTGTCGCCTAATCGATAAAAGCGCAAGATAGCACCAAAAAGAATGATACCGGCCAGTAGGGCTACGACTAGTTTTTTGCTCATCGCAGGATTCTCCATTTTTTTTGCCAGGTGGCAACTTGTCTCCCTCCCAGCGCCATTAAAACGATGAAAGGTACGGCAAGCGGCAGGGTCTGCGTAAAACTCCTCCACTCAAAAATAAATACCGCCAAAAGAGCCAACCCGCTATAAACAACCAAAAACTTTTTGTATTTATTAAGATACGGACTTGTAAAGCCGATGATAAAAAGCAGGAATTGAAAGAAGAAAAACTTTTGGCGCTCTTCGACCCCAACCCGCTCCCTTGGGTGTCCCGCAAAAAAATAATTGCCGATATCAAGGTTCTCCATAACAACCGACAATCGCTGATTGACCGCTTCCCTTGGCCAATTGACGAAATAGACCGTTAGGGGCGAGGGGGCAATTTTGCCCCTTTTCCAGATGACATTTGTCCTTGATTCTTGGATATCTTCACGAAAGTTGGTCCGGAACAGGTCTTTAGGAACGGGCAGTGACCAAAGCCAGGGTGTAAAAAGTAGAGTGAGGATAATCCAAATTGCCATTCTTTATTAAAAGCTTCAAGAAAACCGTACAATCTATTGTACGGATGAATTGAAGCTGTATCAACATCTTTCCTTAGGGATGAAACCGCGGACCATAGTCCGCGGAAGATGTTATTATGATACGGTATACTGACATTGAAAAGAAGGCGGGCGCCAAGATGAAAATATCAGTCATCATCCCTACTTTTAACGAAGAAAAAACAATAGAAAAAACGCTGGATAGGGTCCTTGAACAAAAAGTCGTCGGCGAGACAATCATTGTTGATGACGGCTCGCGGGACAAAACTGCCAACATTTTGAAAAAAAATCAATCACGCGATCCAAGGATTAAACTAGTCTTTCATCAAAAGAACCGGGGCAAGGGGGCGGCGGTGCGCACGGGCCTTTCTAAAGTTTCCTCTGACTATGTCTTAATTCAGGACGCTGATTTAGAATATGACCCCATTGAATACAACAAACTGATAAGCAAAGCGTCCCCAGGCCGGGCGGTCTACGGCTCAAGGCTTTTGACAAAAAACCCCCACGCTTATGCTAGAACGTATTTAGGCAACGTTCTTCTTACCGGCCTTGGCAATCTTCTTTTTGGCATCAAGCTGACGGACTCGTACACCGGTTACAAACTTTTGCCGACTAAAATAATGAGGGCCCTGAATCTTTCCTCAAACGGATTTGAGCTGGAAGCCGAGATTACGGCCAAGCTTGCCAAAAGAAAGATACTCATCATCGAAGTTCCAATTTCATTTACGCCAAGAAAATATGAACAAGGGAAGAAAATAAAAACCGAAGATGCCTTAACCGGAGCCCTGACCTTTCTCAAGGTGAAATTCGGCTCATTTAACTAACGGGTCAACGATTAATACCAGTGGGGCTTGATTCTGGTAACCAACGGTCTTGACAATATTGCTACCTACCTTAAATTCCCAAGCTCTTCCGACCACCAAGCTTTTCTTGCCTGTCCTGATGATATCCTCCAGGTTGATATCGCCGAAAACGTATTTGCCCAATCGATAACTACCCAGCTGGTCGGTATAAATCACCCCGCTCTCTTGCTGTTGTTCGGCCCACTTAAGGGAAGCCTCTTGTACCAACCTGGGGTCTATCTTTTCGTAAAAGGCGACCCAGATGTGGGGTACGCCCAAACTGCGGCTGACGACGACTTGGTCGTATTTTGCCTGGTTCTCGTTTATATACGACACCGCCTCCCCCATGCCATATTTCATCGATTCGGCTCCCTTGGCCGGGGCGTGATAAAGGTAATCTTCAGAAAAACTGACAAAAGAAAGGCTAAAAACGAAAATTACTCCAGGGACGAGATACTTGCCGATATTAAAATTTCTAAATTTAGTTTTTAAGACCCCTTGCAAATAGACCAGCCCGTAAGCCGAAAGTATCTGGATGGCGGGCATGAGAACCGCCGCCCGATTGGCCGCATAACCCGACCCTTTGGTCAGGGCGGCGGGGATGGGGGCGAGAACTAACCAGAGTAAAATAAATTCGACACCTTTAAAAGACTGCCTTTTAACAATCGCAATGATGGCCGCAATCAATAAAACTATTTCGAACAAATAGAGCACTCCCCGGCCGGAAATCATCCCGTAAGTCCACTCGCCCGCCCCCTGAATAAACAAGAAGCCGGGTGAGACGTAGGTTAGATAGTTATGCGTAAAGGTCCTTAGAACATAAGTTACCTTATTTGAAAAAATTCTTGAAGCCCAATCCGGCAAACCCTCCATCACTCCCTCGTATCTTCTATCCGAAACTGAGGCCCAATTGTCGGTTGGATTGAAAATGGCCAAATCCGCCCCCCGGGTTGCGGCTCCGCCCCAAAAGGCGGTAGACAAAGATACTCCCAAGAAAAGAAGGAAGATAAAAACCGGCAGTTTGTATTTTGCAAAATCTTCAAAAAATTGCTTTCTATTTAGAAACACCAAAGCGGCCACGATTAAGGGAGTAAAAAGCCTGGCCGGATGATAGGCAAAAAGATTGAGCCCAAAGAGTACTGCGGCGAGCATCATCATCTTCGAATTTTTCATTCCTTCTAGAAAACCCCAGACCCCGAGTGGAATAAAAAAAGTGGTCAAATTGGCTTCGAAAGCTCCCCGCGACAGCGATATATGCCAGGGTGACAAAGTCAAAAATAAAGCCGAATAGATGGCCAAATTTTCATTCTCGCTGAGCTTTTTAACCATCAGATAACAAGCCAGTATGGCCAGGGTTCCGAAAATTGCACCGGGTAGCCTAACGGCAAATTCATTCAAACCAAAAATAGAGACCGAGGGGATGGCCAGATAAGAATAAAGAGGGAGTTTATAATCGCCAAAGCTCCGGAGCGTTAAGGGAAGAGTTTCTCCCCACATGTCTTTGCCTGTCTTGGCAATAGAATAGGCATCATAGCCCAAACCCGCCTCGTCCTGGGTGAAGCCGACGGGGTACTTATCCAACCAGAGAACTCTCAAAAAAAGAGCAAGAAGTAAAATCGCAGGCAAAAGGATTTTATATATACTTCTCATCTCTGGTTCTTACAGTATAAACTAAAGTTGCCCGTAGCGGCACATTTTCTGGCCGGATTAGTTTTATAGCCAACGAAAACTATATACCCAATCGGGTCCCTAATTTCAAAAACTTCCGTCAGAAAGTGTTCCTTTTGTTGACTTTCTGAAACCGCTAATTCATCCCCAACCAAAATTTGTTCTTTGTAGATGTCTGTTTTCCATTCGATATTTCGAATTTCCATATTGGCAAATCTATATTCCTGTTTAAAATCAACCATTGAGTAATAGTTCTCACGTACCTTAGGGTCAACCGATCTCTGAAGTTCCTCTGGCGGGTATTCAAGAAAATAGGCAAGTTCTATATAGGCCGGTTTTGTTCGCGACTGGTCTATGACGAATTTCTCATTTGGCCTCTTTCTTATTTCTTCTGCCAGAGGCGAAAAGCCGTATCCCCAAATTTTCGCTCTTTCTTTGGGGAAAAGAACAAAATAGGACCGCCAGAGAAGAAGGAGAGAGAAGACGGAAAAAACCAAAAAGGTCAAAGACCAATAAACAATTTTTCTATTGTAAATTAGCCCGTCTATCCCCAGAAAAATTATTAAAGATAAAGGAAGAAGAAGCGGCAATGCTCTTTGTGAGGAAAAAGGGTCTCCTGATAGTGCAGGAAAAATCGGTATCACCAATGTCAAAAGGGAAATAAACTTTGTCTCATCGGTCTTGATGCTTTTAAAAAGACGGTAAATACCATAAAGATAAGGAATGACCATCCAGAAATAAAAAACAGAAAGTTCGGGAATAGAACGTTGGAGGTCGGGGTCTCCCAGGAAAAATAGCGACCTTGGGGAAAAATAAGACAAATACTGAGACGTAAATTCTCTGATGAAAGCCAAAGGAACCCCGATAAAGGTAGGGAGAAAATTTGCAATTTTTTCAGCTTGGGAGAAGATAGCACCTTTGTAAAAAAGGGTACTTTTTGTAAAAAACGCCGGCGTAGAAAGAAAATAAATATTGGGTAGTTGAATGAGGAAAGCGAGTAAAAGAGAGGAAGAGAGATATTTTTTCGAAAGAAACAAAACTTTTTTAAAGACCAGCAAAAATAAAACCGCAATAATAGGGACGAGAAATCTTTCGGTATGCGCTCCGTAGGAAGAAAGACTCAAAATTGGAAATCCTAAAAGTAAAAGTTTCGGTTTCTTAAGACCCAGCCAGAGATACAAAACTCCCAAAGAAAAAAGAGCAAACCCGATATTCATTTCGTAGCCTGCCCTGCTATAGAAAATAAGCCAGGGTGAAATTGCAAAAAGGAAAGCTCCTAAAAAAGGAGTCAAGGGCGACCTTATGATTTTTAAGGATTTTATGAAGAAAAAAACAGCAATAACAAGAACTAGACCGCTTATTCCCGAAATTACTCTAGGAGAGGAAATCTTGAGTCCTCTAAAGTAGATTATAGGAACCGTAAGATAAGTATGCATGGGCGGAGAGTACGAGCCGAAAAATCTGAATGCTAGAGGAAATGGTTTACCGTACTCATCCTTCCCGGTCTTTAGTACCGAATAGGCGTTATACCCACTTACGGCTTCGTCTACATATAAACCGTTTGGGATTTCGTCTAGTTTATAAAAATAAAGAAATGCCCCTAGCGCAACAATTAATAGAAACGAGATGGTTGCGGCAAAATTCTTAATAAAATGCATAGGCTAAGGTCTGGGCCAAAACCAATAAAAACACTCCCATGCCGGCGGCGACGAACTTCATTTTGCTAATCTTATATTTCTTGGTTACGAACTCGAAAAAGGAATAAAGACCCATCGCGGCAACGACAACAATAAACGGAAACAAAGCAATTGTTCCAAGTTTATTTGAAGGCCCCATGAAAGAAATCGCAATGACGGGAATAATAAAACTATAAAAAATTATCTTTCTGTCTCTTTTTGCCAAACAAAAAATACCATAGAGGAAAAAAGGGAGAAAAATATAAGGAAACTTTTCAAACTCAACGGTTCCTATCCTTTCTCTGGGATGGCTTGCAAAAAAGTAAACGTTGGGGTCAATCGCTTCAGAAAAATTTCTCATCACTCTGAAAAAGGCTATCGACTCCGCTCTTCCTTCAAACCAATGTGCAATCGGTATCCATATAGCTTTTGTCCCAATATGAATTGAGACTAAAGGGTACTCTCTAAGTCTCATATCCCGAATTCGTATTTCGTCATTTGAAAGGGAAGTTAGTGACATCCTTGTGGTCGTCCCTATCTGTACTGCAAGAAGGGCAGAAAACAAAACCCAAAAAATAATTTTCAAAATCGCATAACCATGCAAATAAAAAAAGAGAACCGATGTTACCGTCAGCAACAATATGGCAACTAGCGGGCTAGAAAAAAATATTTTCCATAACCATATATTTCCCAAAAGAACCAGAAGAAAAATCGCTTTTTTCATTGAGCCAAGGTTCCAGAAAAAAGGTAAAAAGCCGGTTCACCCGAGGGATAGGCAATTGCTTTGATCAACTTTAGCTCCGGCGGGGTCCTAGTCGGCTCCATAATTAAATTTGCGCCTATTTCTTTAGCGACAGCCAGGTATAAGGTTTTGTTATCAATGACTTTGCCTAATCCGTATAGGCCGTCTTGCGACGAGCCGAAATAAAATTTATCGATATGGGAGACTTTGCCAAAACCGGCAAGCTCAACATCGTTGCCAATGGGAAACCGGCTTTGCCATTTATCCGGTGGGTACTCATACCAGCCTGCAAAAAATATCCAAGGCGGCTCGTTGGCGGTGGAAATAATAACCCTGTCGTAGTCTTTATCTATTTGTTTAATTGTTTGAATTGCTTCTTTAAAACCAGCATGCCACCACCTTTCAGATTCCCATGGATAATGGACCCAATATTTATGCTGATACGAATAAAAACCCAAAAGAAAAAGGGCTAAATAACTTCCTACAAATAATAATCGCGCCTTGCCTTTTAAGGTGTTTAGGGTTTCGTTAATGCCATACGAAATTAGAAAGATCAGTGGCGGAAGAATTAAAATCAGTCTGGTGGCGTGCTTACCCCCTTCCCTGGTAATGGCTGAAGGGACTGCCCCCGCAAGAATCCAAAAAAGCAAGAAGAATTTTATCTTTTTGTCTTTAAAGCGCGTTGCCAAAAATATTAGCCCCAAGATAAGGGCGATCGACTCTATTTTGTAAAATTCCCCCAGGCCTATTGAATGGCGAAGATTTAAGTCCCCTTTGATAAAAAGAAATTCTGTTGAGAAAGATTCAAAATAATTCTTTATTACATTTGCCCCCCAAAATGTAAATTTGTTATGAACTAACCTATCGAAAAGCGTTGGTGTCAGGCCCTCTCCCATCTCACCTCTTACTCTGGCATCAATCAGCCTGCCAAACCCAACCTCGGGTTCTGTGGTGGGGTCGGTAAATATGCTGATGTAACCGAACCGTTGGGTTCCCCCACCTAAAAGGGTGCTATAGGCAATTGGTCCCCCGACAGCAAGCAATGCAAATAACCCGTAGAGAAGGTATTTCTTGGGAAATGAGAGAAGATCTTTTTTGTAAAGAAAAAGCAAAAATACTAAAAGAATCGGGGTAAAAAGTTTAGCTGTAGAATATACCCACGGAGTAAAGGCTAGAATTGCCATAGAAAGCCAGAGTATCCGGGGATTTTTTAGGGATTTGAAGAAAAAATACAAACCCAGCAGTAAAAGAAAAAGTAAGAGAGTCACTTCAAAGGCCGCCCGAGAATATTGGATGTGCCAGGGAGAAAACGCTAAAACGGCGGAGGTTAAAAGCGCCAACCTCTCGTCTTGAGAAATTTCTTTTATCAATAAATAGAGGGCCCAAACTCCCAGAATTCCAAAAACTATCGCCGGTAGTCTCACTCCCAGCGGACTAATTCCGAAGACGGCAACCGTTGGCACGGCGCTGTAAAGGTAAAGTGGGGTTCGCCATTCTGCCAAAGACTGGAAGTGAATTGGCCAAGGATTTCCTGAATAATCTTTCCCCGTTTTTAGTATCGAATAAGCATGATAGCCCACGTCAAGTTCGTCGCCAAATAAAGATACCGGCACCTCGTTTATCCTCCAAAGCCTTAAGAGGGCGGCAACCGCCAGTATGAAAAGAAGAATTTTCCGGGAGTTCATTAGCTTAATTGTATCACTGGTCCTGAAAATAAAGGGCCAAAAGTTTTTTAGCTTTTTTTGAAAATCTTTTCCCATTTTTGCCCGAGCCAAAGAATTGTATTGATGACGTAATGCGTAACTACGCCGTGATAAATTTTACTTCCGGGAATAAGTTTTCTCCACTGGTTTTCTCTTTTCGCCATCTTTTTAAAAGTAGCGCCGTGATAATGCATTATTTCCGAGCTGGGCAGATAGTAAACTTTTAGACCCGTCTGCCAAACCTTCCGGCAATAATCAATGTCCTCGAAATAGGCAAAATATCGCTCATCAAGCATCCCTGCCCTTTTAAAGGCCGCGGGGGTAATTAAAAATACCGCCCCGACGAGAGCGTCCACGGGAATTGGTTTTTTACCTTTAGGTGCAAACTTTTTAAAATGCCCTTTTTGCCCCAAGAAATATTCTTTGATGGCATTGGTCATTGTCGGAAAATGAAAACAGGAGGATTGAAGGCTTCCGTCTTTATTGAGAAGTTTTGACCCGACAACGCCGGCGTCGGGAGTATCTTCGGCAAATTCCACCAGTTTAGTCAAGGCTCCTCTTCTTACAATGGTGTCGTTATTCAGAAGAAGTAAGTATTTGCCTTTAGCAATTCTTATACCCTGGTTATTCGCTTTGGCATAACCTAAGTTCTCCTTATTTTTAATAAGCGTTATCAACTTCCTGCTCGCCAGGTTTTCCAAAGCTTCGACCGACCCGTCCGCAGAGCCGTTGTCGACAACAATTATTTCCTTTTTAGTTTCGGGCCCTTCAGCTAAAGCCGATTTTATGCAATCAAGCGTCAGCTTTTTTGTATTAAGATTAACGATTATTACCGACAAATCTAGCATTTCAGAATTTTGCAAAAATTGCTTCATCCGAAACCTTTCCTTCTCTTTTCTCTTTTGACCTCGCCTTAAGGACCGTGCGGATTCTAAAAAGGGCCATCAAAATAATTCTCAGATAACCCGGGTGCCCCGCTAGTCTTTTTAGAAGTCCGAGTACGTGTTTTCTGAAAAGATTTGGGCTTATTATATTTTTCCAGAGGACCAAAAGCTGGTTTCTTTCTCTTATTCTCTCTACATATTTTTTTGAAAACTTGCTGATGGTTGATTCGTGTTTGTGAACGACGTTTGCCTCAGGTTCCCAAAGGTTCAACCAACCTCTTTTAGCGGCCCGATAGCACAAATCGATATCTTCCCAGTAAAATGGCGAGAGTAATTTCTCATCCATCCCGCCCAACTTCATCCAATAACTTCTTCTAAAAACCCCGCTTCCCCCACTGACCCAAAAGCTTAAATGGGCTTGGATTGTTTCTTCTCCGGGAGCTATTTCGATATAACCGTCTTTAAAGATGCCCCTCGCCCAGGCATATCCCTTTTCATGAAGCGAAACGGCAAAAACTTTTTCGTCTTTGAAGTGGGAAAAAACCGCCACCAAAAAATCCTGGCTCGGAATAACATCGGTGTTCATTAAAACCACCAAGTCTCCTTTAGCTGTTCTTACTCCCGTATTAACGCTTGCCGAAAAACCTCTGTTTATTTTGTGTTTAATCAGTTTTACTTCCGGAAAATTGTTTTTAATAAGAAAGACACTTTCATCTACCGAGCCATCATCGACGACGATTACTTCTATAATTTCGTTGAGGGGATTGTCTTTGGCTTTTAGAACTGACGGCAAATTTTTCTTAAGAAGCTCTTCACCGTTAAAATTGGGAATCACAACCGACACTCTTAGTTCTTGGTTATTTTGCATATCTTTTCTGTACTCTTATTTCACCAAATCTTCTTTCTTCGACCAGCTGGCTCCTAACGTCTTCGGCCCCTAATTCATAAACCAAAAAATGCTCCGGGATTCCCTGCATCGGCTCGATGATAAAAAAGTGTAATTTTGTCTCTTTTTGGGCCAGGGGCAGATTATTTCCAAGTTGATCCACCTGATCACGCCCAGTCCACTCGGGAAGATAACCGTAATTCCCTTTCCCATACCAATTGTAAAGGTAGGACCAGAGAGTATTCATGAAAAGGGGTGAAGTAAAAGTATTAATGCTAAAGGAACTTCCTCTTGACTCCTGATAAGTGTAATTGACCACTTCGAGTTGTCTGGCTAGGGTCATATCTTTTTGTATGGCAAAGTTGGTCTGACCTTTCTTGTTTTCCTTAAAAATAAGGCCTAGGTTGGAAACTACAAGTAATAAAAGGAAAAAACCAGCTAAGAACCTCTCCTTTTTTAAAAACTCTTCAACAAAAATTGCAGCTAAAATAATTATTCCGACTTCAAGTCCGGCTGTTAAAAAAGGTGTGCTGATTCCTCCCAAAGAAACGATAGCCAAATGAGAAAGTACATATGAGATAAGAAAGGGCTGCCAGGAGATTCTCCTCTTTACCTTCTCTTTCCTCCAGTTTTTATAGGCTAGGACAATAATGACTATCCCTAAGAAACCTCCATACCCGACATTGGAAGGAAGAAGCGTTAGTGAGAATACTCTTCCCATCTGATTAAGATAAAGAACGATAAAATCCCCCAGACTCCTGAATTTCACGAAGACGTCTTCGGAAAAAAATATACTGGCAACTGCCGCTATCCCCTTAAAACCGAACTTCATTTCTGCCAAAATGATAGAAGAGGCGGTTGCAAGAAAAACGATTAAGAAAACCAGTAAACTTTTTCTTTTAATCCGGGCTCTTTCCACCCAAAGCCAGAGTAAAATGGGAATGAAATGATATCCGAGAAAAATCTCCGCTTGCATAGAAAGACCCAACCCCAAACCTGTAACAACCGGTCCCCAGGCCTTTCCCTCGGCAAGCCACAACCAAAGACCAAGGTAAATCAGAGGAACTGTCCAAAGTGCAATTGAAGGGTTCGAAAGCCAGGCCGCATACTGGCTAACACCAAAAGAAATTGCGTAAAAAAAGGCGGCCAAAAGGGAAGTCTTGGGCTTTTTAGTTATTAGCTTGGTTAAATAATAAACGATCAAGACCCCTAAGGAATTTAAGAAGGCCAGGTAAGCTGAAGCAACCAAAGGGCTTCCCTTGCCTAAAAGATAGGCTGGGGCCAAAAGATAATAGTAAAACACACCGTGGAATAAGCCCGGGGTGGACGCTGGAGGACCCAGTATCTTAAAATCTCCTTTCAGAATCGCATCGACAACCCAGGCGTCCCGGGCCATATCGTACATGAAAAGAAGACTCCCTTGAGGCAAAAAGATGACCCTGAGAGCCAGTGCGAGTACAAAAATAGCAAAAAGGGCAATTAAAACTTTCTTTTTCATTTTTTGATTCTTTTCTGAACTCGAATTTCTCCAAAATTCTTTTCTTCCAAAAGGGTCGATTTTGCATCTTCCGACCCAATTTCAAGGGGAAGATACTGCTCGGGTATCCCTTGTGGCGGCTCGATTATAAAAAAGTAAAGCTTGGTGCTCGGGGATGTTGCCGCAAGATTATTCCCAAGTTGTCCAATCTGGTCTCGTCCGTGCCATTGGGGGAGATAACCGAATTTGGCCTTCCCATACCAATTATAAAGATAACTCCAGACAGTGTTCACCCAAAGAGGAGAGGTAAAAGTGTTGATGCTGAAAGGCTCACTTTTAGATTCCCTGTAAGTGTAATCTACCGCTTGCAACTGTTTAGAAAGTAGCATGTCTTTTTGTATTGCAAAAAGTGTCTGCCCGTCTTTATTTTGAGCGGTAATATTTGAGATGTTCGAAATAATAATCGCCAAGGTTAAGAGGATTGCCAAATAGCGGTTCTTTTTCCAGATTGCCGCCAGTATCAGGGAAGTCAAAATGACCGAAGCCACACCCAGTCCAACCGTCAAAAAGGGAGTGCCAAATCCCCCCAAGGACACTATTGGTAGATGGGCCAAAAGATAAGTTGCCAAGAATATCTGCCAAGATAGTATTTTTCTTCTATGCTCCTCGTACCAACTTTTCATCAACCAGAAAAGTCCGATTACTCCCAGTGCTCCTCCAAACCCTGGGTTTGAAGGCAGTACCGAGTTGGTAAATGTTTTTCCGTACTGATTCAAATAAAGAACGATAAAATCTCCTATGTCTTTGGTTTTAGTGTGGGCATCTTGGCTGGATAAAAGGTAGGAAATTCCCCCGATTGCTTTGAAGTTAAATTTAAACTCAACCAAAATCATTGTCAAAACAGATAAGGTAAAAGCCGCAATGAACATAAATAAAGATTTTCTTTGAATCCTTCTTCTTTCAACCCACAACCAAAAACCAAGAGGTACTAGATGATAGGCTAATGAAATGTCTGCCTGGATAGTCAGGCCTAAGCCCACGCCGGCCAGGATGGCTCCCCACCTTTTGGCCTCTTTAAGCCATAACCAAAGACCCAAATAAAATATCGGAACGGTCCAAATCCCGATGGTCGGATCGGATAACCAGACTGCGTACTGGGTAGCTTGGAAAGAAATTGCAAAAAGAAAGGAGGCTAATAAACTAACACCTACCCTTCTAATTAATAAATAGGTTAAAAAGTAAACAAGCAAAACCGTCAAGGCATTTAAAAGTGCTATCCAATAAGCAGCCGCTATGGGGTTTCCTTTCCCGAATAAATAGGCCGGTGCCAAAAGATAGTTGTAAAAAATTCCATGATAAAGGCCAGGGGTAGAAGCAGGAGGTCCCAATATTTTTAAGTCGCCCCCTAAAATCTGCTGTGTTACAAGGGCATCCCTTGCCTGGTCATAGCCAAAAGTTAGGGCAAGGCGCGGAAGATACAGAACCCTTAGGATAAAAGCCAGAAAAAACAACAGAGAAAGACCAACGATTAAATATTTTCTGTCCATTTGCTTTAAACTAACCAGGTATGATTTTACCAAATTCTTTTGCAAAAGCTTCATAGCTAAATTTTTGGCTATCCTGCCTGGCCTTCAAAGAAGTTTGTCTTAATAAACCTTTTTCTTCAATAAGTTTTTTTGTCAGGCTAAGAAGTTGCCCGGTTTTACTCCACAAAAATCCGTTTTGTCCATTGACAACTATTTCTTTGTGGCCGCCGGCACTATAGACAATGGGGACGGTGGAAGCCGCCATAGCTTCCATGGTGGTTATTCCGAAATGTTCAACTTTTTCGGGTTCCTTTTTTTCGTTGACTCCGAAACCCGCCGCCGACCAAAAAAACTTTGCCTGACCGTAAAGTTTTTTTATTTCCTTAAATGGCGGGCTTTTGACGATCTCAATTGGATAGCCTAAAGAGGCCTTCTCGAGTCGGTCCAAAAACTCATCCTTACCTACTTCAATTCCTCCGGCTAAAACAAGCTTCCAGTCTCGATGGCCGCCATCGTAAAATCTCTTAAAGGCCCCGATTAAAATATCTTGTCTTTTTGATTGAACAAGAGTTGAGAAACGACCCACGTAAAGGATGATGTTTTCTTTTCTTTTTGGTTTTATCTTTGTGACGTCGACTGGGGGGTAGACGACAATACTCTTTACCCCGTATTCTTTGTCGATGAAAGTCTTGGTAAAATATGAATTGCAAATAACTTTCCCAATTCTAAAAAGTTTCATTCGGTTTAGAAGAGTTCTACCGCCAACGTTGTGGAACGGCACCTGAAAGTGAAGGAAATTTTTTCGGGCAGCAAGGGTGGGGATACTTCCGTCCGAAACCCAAAAACAGACTTCGTAACCGTCTCCTCTTTTGATGTCTTTGACGAAATTCACTCCGGTTAAATCTATCCCAAACCTGTCTTCCAATTTCCTCCTGATGTTTTTTGACTTCCACTCAATGTCGACTCTAAATCTCAGTTCTTTGAGAACGGTGACAAAGGCCATGGTGTAGCGCTCCCCGCCGCCCATGGTGTCTAAATATGGATTAAAAATAGCCGCTCTCATTTTTTTACCTTGATTTGCATTTCCCAAAGTTTGGCATAAGTAATCATTCTTGAAAATGTCTGATAAATGATTTCAATCACGCCAACCGTCCCGTCCAGAAAACCCATTTTTTTAATACCCCTATCCCAAACCTCCCTGACACCAACCGATAAAAATCTCCACCACGTCATTTTGGGGTGGCCTGCGTCAAATAAAAGGCGCGCCTCAACCTCTGACCAATCGTTTGTCTTATCCACCATCTCGGTTAAGCTCCTGTGTGAAATATGAGTCAGCGGTTTTTTGAGTTTCCCGACCTTACCGATTATTTTGGGTTGTTCATGAAGCTCCCCCTCCCATTTCAAAAGAGCCTCTTTTTTGATCAACCTTAAGACAAAATCCGGCCACCAACCTCCCCATCTCATTTCGTGTCCCAGGAAAATGTTTCTCCTGGGGATGGCGTAGGCGGTAAAATGGTTAATGGTTGATGGTTGATGGCTAATGGCTGATTGGATTTCTTTTCTAAGAAGGGGGGTTACCCTTTCATCCGCATCAATGTATAATAGCCAGTCGCCAATTGCCTTTTTTGCTCCAAAATTTCTCTTTTCGGAAAAGTCTCCAGAGAAGGTGAAAACTCTGCCTCCGGCTTTTCTGGCCATCTCCCTCGTTTTATCACTGGAGTTATCATCAATAACAACTATTTCATCGGTCCAGTTGATTGAAGCTAAACAATCAGCCACCAGGTTCTCTGAATTTTTAGTCAGGACGATAGCGGAGATTTTGGTCATTTCGTTCCCCAACTGCTTTTCCCAAATCTACCCAAAAAGAAATCTCTCACTCCGATTTTCTGCCACTTGCGCCCCCTTAAAAGAAGTTTGAGACTTTCTTTGATTAAGGCGAGCTTAGTTCTGGCTCGTCCGTAGCGCATCCCAAAATCAAGTCTGTTTCTGGTCAAAAAATAGTCGTTGAGCTGACTGCCTATCCCCGATGCTTGAGAAACCTTGTGCCAAAGATGGGTCGCCGGAGTATAAACAACTTTCCAGCCGGCTCTCCTGGCTCTTTCGGAATAGTCGGCATCCTCCCAGTAAAGAAAATATTTCTCTCTTAAGTAACCGATATCTTTAATTACCTCTCTTCGAATAAGAACGCAGGCGCCATTGGCGACGCCCGTTTCCTCTTGGTCGTTGTACTGACCATGGTCGACTTCGTCCACGCCCCGATGAAACGTATAGATATTATCCCTGTCGATAATCCCACCCGCATACCAGAAAACTCTCCCTAGCTCGCTTTTTTGATAACGGTCTTGATGAAATTCGTAGCCTCTGGCAAAATACATTTTTGGGGAAAGAAGACCTATTTTTTTGTCCCGCTCGGCCACTTTAACCAGTTGAACGAGCATGTCTTTAGAAAGAATGAGGTCGTTGTTCATCAGGAGGACATAATCATTCCCACTCTTAAGCGCGACTTTGATGCCGATATTGTTGCCGGCCGCAAACCCCAGGTTTAACCCCGTCTCAAAAAAACGGTAGCCCATGTTTGGAAGCCGATATTTCGAAAGTTCCTCTTGGGTATTGTCTTTAGAGCCGTTATCGACAACCAGAGTCTGGGCCTCTATGCCTTTCGTCTCAAGTTTTGCCACGTCAGCCAGCTGCTCTTTGGTCATCTGGCAGGCATTCCAGGTAAGAATGACAATCGATACTCTAGGTTTTCTCTTAGGCATTTTTGCTCAAAAACTTTCGAGAGATTTTATCGGGGAGGGAGGCAAAAAATCCTTTTGACTTTATTTTTGTATCTGAAATCCACCACTTAACTTCTTTAATTAAAGAACCAAATTCCTTATCTATCTCTTGCACGGAAATTGCCTGCTCCATAAATTTTTCTGCCTGCCAAACCTTAAGATAGACGATAAGTTCCGAAAAGGCCTGGAGTAGGGAAAGGGCCAGTCCGTGCAGTCCGTCTTTATAGCCCTCCCCGGCAAAATACCGACTTAGAAACTCGTTAACGGGTTTAGATATTAAATCTTTCCAAATAAATTTATGCTTTCCTTCGATTAAGATTTTCGCTTGGATGGAGCTGTAGCGGTTCATTCTTTCTAAATATTGCTCGATGGAGTTGTAGTTGTGGTGGATTATTGCCAGTTCCTCTTTTGCAGGAAGGTCGGCCCCCATCCCCTGAGTGATGGGAACCGAATGGATGAGTTCGTTCCAAGCCACATGGCCCTTTTTAAAAAACCGGATGTTATAATCCGGCCACCAACGCGAATGTTTTATCCACTTACCAAAAATTATATTTTTACGCGGAATTCGAAAGTAGTCGGCTTTGGGGCTCTTTACTATCTTTTTTAGTTTTAGGGCAAGACCTTTCGGAATCTCCTCGTCGGCGTCAAGGACTAGAACCCAGTCGCCCGTGGTTTTGCTTATTGCGAAATTTCTGGCCGGTTCAACGTAGCCGATTCTTGTATGCTCGTAAACTCTGGCGCCAAACCTCTTAGCCACCTTGACCGTCTCGTCCTCAGACTTCATGTCAACCACGACTATCTCGTGGGCAAGGGTTTTAACCGAGGCAATGGTCTTGGGTAGATTTTTCTCCTCGTTGCGGGTATTGATGACTACCGAAATCTTATCCACAGCTTCAATTGTACCACTTATGAGGCTAACCATGAATAAATAAGGATTACCTTGAATAACGAAGGATTACCTTTCGACTTTGTAGATGTCTACCTCGGAGTTCTCAAAAATCTTTGAAATTCCGAGTTGCCCTTCTCTCAAGAGTGCTCTTTGGCCTTTTATCCAGTATATATAGGAAATGTTGTTTTCTTTCAAAAAAACTCTCGCCTCGCCGGCTTCAAAACTTTTAAGAAATTTTTCAACCTTAAGCTTTCTTTCTCCCCACGAGTAACCCGTTATGTCCAGATTTACTTCATCTTCCAAAAATACCGGTTTTTTGGCGAAAGCCGAAACATAAGCGGTTGATTCATAAAGATAAAGAGGTCGAGGAGGATTTGCTTCGGCTTCTTTGGCCTTAAATCTGTCAAACGGATAGGTCAAGATAACTCCTTGGGGTTCTTTGACCAAGAATGAAAGCGCTTCAAGTTCCTCGTTCGATATCTTAGCCGGGGGCCTTGCCGGAAGATAATGGGCTAGCGTTCCAAGAGTAGTGGGGACCGTGAGAAGAATAGTCCCGACTATCAAAACAGACCGTGTCAACACCGTCTTGGCCTTGGAAAGAATTTCTCCCAGAGCTACCCCCGCCAGAATTCCGGAAAAGAATAAAGAATAATAGAAAAACTGGATTGTATTCCAGGGAGTTCCCGCCTGGAGAAAAAACATTGGCATCAGTCCACCGATGACTATGAGGCTTATGAAAAAGACTTCGACGAAACCTATTTTCTTTGGGTTTTTTATCCATCTCCAAACCAAAATTTCTTTGATGATTCTGGTTCCCATGTTGCCTACCCAGAAAATGGCAAAGGCAACTAAATATGCAGGAACAGCTTTAGCCCAAATATTTCCCAATCGATAATTGGTCATGGCCGAGCCGAATCTCAACCACCCCAGTCTGTCGGTTAAACCCATCATTGTTTCCAAAAACCAAAAGGGCTTAAAAACAACTAAACTCCCGGAGTTTTTATTAAAAGGAAGAAATAAAAGAACTGAAACAATCAGGCTGCCTGAAAATACTTTTAGTAAGCTCCAGTCTTTTCTTTTCCATAAGTTGTAACTTGCGGCAATTGCTAAGGCCCCTAAAGCCAAAATTCCCGCGTAGGCCTTTATTTGGATTAAAACTCCGAAGCAAAGAATGGACAGTAACAAATTCTTCTTTTTCAAAAGAAAAATAAGGCCGCTTAACAGAAGCACTAAAGAAAGGGCAAAGGGAGGGTTAATCAGGGTCGAGACAGACTGTTGGGCCCAAAACATGCTCTCTCCGCCGATTCGTCCATCTCTTATTAAAGTTACGACCCAACTGAAACTTCCTCCGAAATAGACAAAGAAGGTTGCCCAAAAAGCTTCCCCACGCGACTTTCTCCAAAGAAAAACAAATTTATAAGTAAGAATACCAATCAAAACAGCGAGGACGGGGGGAATAATTTGAAAATACAAATTAACAATGGGGATAGTTGTCAGTCTATTTAAAAAAGCAAGAATTAAGTCAAACCCGACGTGGTAATTTTGTAGAGTCTCCCCCGAAAAAACAGGCATCCCGTAAGAACCTCGGGATAGACTCTCTGCGAGAGCTATATGCCAAACTCCGTCGTGGCCATTCGGTCCCCAAAAACCCATACCATATGGATAGACCAAGCCACTTTTTACCATGGTTAACGACCAGATTAATGTTCCTATTAAAATCAGGGAAATTTCCTTGAAATTAAGTTTCATTTATTAAAAGCTTCAAGAAAACCGTACAATTCATTGTACGGATGAATTGAAGCTGTATCAACATCTTTCCTTAGGGATAAAACCGCGGATTTTAATCCGCGGAAGATGTTATTTTGAGAAAAAGGTTGAAATACTTTTTCTGACGTCGCTGACGATGGAGACCCCGACTATCAGATATATCGAGACCCCGTAGATGGCTATCCCGAGGGCGATCAAAAGCCAAACAGACGTCAGACTTGAAGGTAAAAAGCCCCTGACAAAAAAGAGGGCTATGGCCATGACTAAACTTGCCGCCAGGGGCCTAACGACCGATTCCAAAATGGAAAAGGCAACATAGCGTCTGGCGATATAGATTGCAACCAGCGAGCTTGCCCCCACCAAAGCGTAGCCGAAAGCGGCCCCATTGACGCCGTATTTTAAAGCGAGCGCGGGAACAAATAGCCAAGTGAGAACCGTCCACATAATCATCAGCTTAAAAGTTACCTTTATCCTGCCGATTGCATTCAAAAGATTCGTCAGCTGTGTCGCGACCGCGGCAAAAACGGTATTGATTCCAATCAGTGAAAGGGCCAATAGGGCCGGTTCCCACTTTTCATAACGCGGGATAATACTCACTAGGATGGGGGCCAGAATCAAAAGCCCGGCCAGGGTAGGAAAAACAAAAAAACAAATAAAAAATATCGAGCGACTCACCGCTCTTCTTATCTCTTCCTTCGCCTCCTGCATTCTGGCAAAGGCCGGGAAAGTGACCTTTAAGACATGGTCCATGAAGAATCTCAAAGGGGCGTACGCCCACTTTTGGGCCCATCCCAATAGACCTATTCCTACCGGACCCAAAATTGTCCCCAAGACGACCGTCATGCCGTCGTCTTTGAGTGTCGCCAGCAAAGTATTTGCCTGATAGGGAACGCCATAGGGCAAAAGTCTTTTGAGAGAGGCCCTCGAAAGCGCAAATCCGGGAACCCAGGGTTTAAGAAAATAGACGGCGGAAAGTCCAATCACACCCCTCAGCAAAATCGCAATTGAAAAACTCGTCACGCCGAAACCTTTCCAGGCCAATATCACTGCTGTGATATTGTAAGCCAAATTTTCCAAAACTTGCGGCAAAACCAATTTTCCGAATTCAAGCTCACGCTCAAGAAGAACGGAAGGGATGGTCTTTAAGGAAGAGAGTAGAAGGGAGGCCCCCAAAGCGTAAAGAAGAAATCTTCCTTCCGGACTTAGGTTATAAATCCTGGTTAAGGTCGGAGTTAGGGAAAAAAGGATTAAAAGAAGAATTAAAACAAGACCCTGCTGGATAAGAAATGTCGTTCTTAAGTCCCTCTCCTGGGGTACTTCTTTCTTTTGGATGAGAGCGGCGGCCAGCCCGACATCGGAAAAATAAGCCAGGAAATTGACGATGGCAGAAACTATCCAAAAAACCCCGAATTCGGCCGGTTCGAGAAAGACCGTCAAAAAGCCGGTAGCAACAAGCGAGAGAGCGGAAAGAAGGAAGGTCCGGCCGGTAAGAACAACAATTCCTTTGACGGCACGACTCTTGACAGCCTCAAGAGAGATTGCCATGCCTTGATTTTAACACTCCCACCTTCCTCTTCCAAAAAGGAAAGGTCAAAAGGCCGACCCAAGTTACCAATGAAATTATGTTCGATGTGGTTCTTACGGGGGTGTTATAAAGTTTTAGGTAAATCTCATGAGACCCCTTGGGTAGCTCAATATGCATTCTCCCCCAACTTTCTCCTTCGGGAATAAAAATTCCGACCTCGGCTCCGTCGACAAAAACCCTCCAGTTAGGGAAATAAAAAATTCCAATCCTGACCAGGGCTTTTTTAGATTCTACGTTGGCCTTAAAAGCCGCCCAATTAGTCCCCTGATTTTCATCTTCAACCGAGGCAGTCCCCTCAATGACATCAACCATCTTTTGCCTTTGTGCCTGGGGGGCCATTTTTGCCGTTTTGGGCAAGTAGTCGTAAATCCCGGCCGTCTGCTGAATTCTCCACGCCTCACCAGAGAACTTCTCGGCGTCACTCACCGGTCCTCTCCTTTCAATCCTGAAAAATTCCCAGTTCCAAATAACGATCGAGAGGAGCAGCAATGCCGGTGCTATAAAAAGAATTTTCTTCTTTTTTTCAAGAACAAGAACCAAGGCCCCGGCGACAAAGGAAAAGGCAAAGGTGGTGATTGTTAAAAATCGCCAAGGAAATTGGAAAAATGCCAGGATAGGAATCCTAAGCCAGATAAAAGTCGAACGGGAATGGGCCATGAAGGCGGCGGCCCAGCCAATTACGACCATTAAGCCGACGACAAAGGTAAATTTATCTAATTTTTTAGTCTTTCTGTATCGATAAAATAAGTAAAGAATAACTAAGATAGAAGCTACCCAGTGAAAATGCCCGATCGGGAAAGCCATTCCGTCGCCTGTTCCGAAAATGGACCCCCCGTAACCCCAAAAACGGGAAAGAAGCATTTGGTTTAGTGAGACGAAATGCCCGGAGTAGTCGTAATATCCCGAAATTAGAGTATTAACTTGAACGTACTTCTGCTCGATTAAGGCGGGTATGGTAAAAAATGCGGCCAGGCCAAGGGCTAAAATTCCGCTAACGGCCAGGTGGGGGAGTCGATTCCATTTTTTCTGTCCGACGAATAGCAAACACCAAACTGCAAATACCGGAGAGAACATCAGAACCATAAGATTGTGCGACGTAAGAAGTCCGAACCAGGAGAGGGCCAGCGCAACTGCCCATTCGGTGATATTTTTCTTTTCATCTATTAGCCGGTACGACGTCCAGAGAATAAACGGAAACAAGGCCAAAGCCCAAGCTTCATTCATTGCCCCCCTGACATAGATATCAAGGGCATGATAAGGGGCCCAGATGTAAAAAACGGCCGAGATAAGCCCCCCGGTCCGGCCGAAAAATTCTTTTGCCAAAAAATACATGCCTAGGCCCGAGACCAACAGCGAAAGAGAGAAGGTAAGCTTAGCCGTATCGGTGAAGGCAAGTCCGAAAAGCCTAATTCCCTGCCCTACCAGATAGGGGAGAGGCGGATAAAAATTAAAAAGGGGGAATCCAAAACCATAGCCCATATCGGGAACCCAGCGGCAAGGGATTTGCCCGTCAACAAAGCACTTCTCCATCTCAAGTTGCCTCATCATTTGCAAATCGTCGTGCATTGGGAAATAACCGGGAAGAAGGAGGGTTCTGACCGCCAGCAAACTAAAAATAACTATCAAAGCAAGGGGAATAAAATCCTTGGAAGAGAAAACCTTTTGAAAAAACTTCATATCCTTTAGTGATATTACAACTTATTTTACCTCAAAGAAAAGAAGTGCTTCCTGGGGCCCGTAAATAATGTATTCTTTTGTCCCTTCGGTTCTTAATGCCTTAGGATAGGCGGCGATAAGTTTTAAGCCCAGCCTTTCCGGGTCTCCCTTTAGTCTGGTATTGTTAACCACAAGATAGGTCTTATTGCCGGCCTTTTTAGACTCTTTGAGCGAGGGGTGAACCTCTTCAATAAAGATGCCGACCCCGATTACGGTTATCTCCGGAACGTCGTTAAGATAGATTTGCAAGCCATCCGGCAGTGTCCCAAAAAAGCCTTCGGTCCCGACGACTATCTTTGCCTCCGGATCTTGCCTATATTCCTCCTGCAAAATTTCGGCAGCTTCTTTGATGCCGTACCCGGCCGTCCATTCTTCCAAATATCCCGTTCTTTCGCTGGTGGGCAAATCTGCCTTCTCGGGGGCAGTCAAAAGAAGATAGTCGAATTTAAACGCCTGAAAAAGAAGAATGATTAGCCCGGCTACTAAAATTTTTGATAGTCTGCCCCTTAAGAGAAAGGCCGAGGCTGCCAGGATATAAAGATAAGGCAAGGAAAAAAGGATGTATCTGGCGGTAAATACCTTGGCGAATTCTGCCTGAACCAATATCGGAAACAAAAACCAGACTGAGATTAAGAAAATCTCCTTGGGATACTTTTTAAAGTTTAAAAGCCCGACCAGGGCAAAAACCAAAGTCATGCTTGGCCCCATCGACCAAATCCATTCGAAAGACCTGGTCATAAAAGGAATAAAGGGGTCTTTTGGGTTTGTCCAAAAGTGGCTGATGGGAAAAACATAGTCTTTGTTTCTTAAGGCAATCATCTGAAAGTTGGGGCCCAACCTAAGAATGTTAGACAAACCCCACCCGATTGCCAGCGTGACCAGAAAAAGCGCGAAGAGTTTAATCAAATGAATTGCTTTTTCCATCTTTCCTTTGGGAAATCTGGCCAAAAGCCAAGTCGTAGGAAGCATGAGTGCGTAAAAGATGGCCGGAGACTTGGTCAAAAGTCCCCCACCCAACCCAAAACCTGAAAGCATGGCAAAATCCAGTCTTAGGTTCCTTAACGCGACCAAGGCAAAAAGCAAAGTCCAAACCCCGAAGGCAGAAAGTAAAGAATCAGCCAGGGCCATCCGGTCAAAAAAGAAGCTAAAAGGCGAAACCGCATAAATTAGGGCAGCCACAAGCGCTACCTTTTTTGATTTGAAAAGAACGTAGGCGAGTAAAAATATCCCGACCAAAGTTGCTGCCCCGGAAGCAATGGACACCAGTCGTCCTGCCAAAAGTGGATCTGAGAAAACCTTCAAAAAAGGGATGACTAGCCACATAAAGAGCGGTTGTTTTCCGTCGGATAACGGCAGAAATCTGAGGGTCGACTCCGCCCTCATGACTTGGGCCCATCTGATATAAATTGCCTCGTCGACGAAAACGGGCAAAAGAGTCAGGTTATAAACCCTGATAAAGACGGCAACCAGGAGGGTGGCGCTGCCTCCGAAGAGATACCACTTCCACTCGTTAAATATTTTTCTCATAGTCTGTATCTTCCCAAAAGGGCATTGACCCTCACTCTTATTAAGTCCCTAAGTCCTTCCCAGGAATCTCTCAAAGGATTTATCCTCTCAGATTCTTTGTGGTGCCAGTCAACTTTTACTTCTGCTACTTTCAATTTTAGCTTGCGGGCAATGTAAAGAATTTCCAAATCAAATCCGGCCGTTACTCCGGCGCCTTTGGAAACATGTTTTTCGTTAAACCCCGATTTAATCGGGGTAAATATTTTCATCCTTTTAAAGATTTTTTGGGCGGCTTCTTTTCTAAAGGCTTTGAAGCCGCACTGGGTATCGCGGTAAGGAAGCCTCAAGACCAAAGTTCTCAAAACGGCAAATCCGTAAGCCATGAGTTTCCTGACAAGCGGTGCCCCTTCCCGACCGGCTCTGGAGGCGATGACGATGTCGTAGCCCTCGTTAAACTTTGGCAGGAATTTTTCGACCTCGGAAATTGGTGTGGCCTGGTCCATGTCGGCGAAAAGCACAACGCCCCCCCTTGCTTTAAGTACGCCGGCAATAACCGTACCCCCTTTGCCCCGGTGCGGTTCGGCCAGTACCCTAAACTCCTGGTGTTTTGCCGCAAATTTCCTAAGAAGCTTTAGGGTCGAGTCGGTCGAGCCGTCATCCACCAGAAGCACCTCCCAAACAAATTTTTGTTGGGAAAGATAGTCAAAAACCTCATCGAGAACGCCTTTTTTGAGACTTTTGGTCTCATTAAAGGCAGGGATGACAACTGAAAGGTATGGTCTTTTCATAATCGCATCCTTCTTTGCACGGTTATCCCCCCAAAACTAGCTCCTTGCTCCGCCTTGCCTATCCCCGCTTGTCTCTTCAGCCAGGCGTCAAGCCTCTCCGGATGAGATGGGTCGACTTCATACAAAGTATAAAGTAAAGGAACCTGGGTCTCGACGGGCTGACGTGCGTATCTACTTCCCCCGTACCATTTGAACAAATAGTCGTAGGCGTAAGGGATGACCGGAGGTACATAAATATCTACGTTAAAGTTTTTGTCTTTTGCGTCCTGATAAATCCACTCTATTGCCTTTTTTTGATTAACAAAAGCAACACTTCTATCGTCCTCTGCCCTATCGGTCAATGTGGCATATAAAGGGAGTAGGTTGTTTGAAAGGAAAAAGTAAAGAAAATAGACAACAAAAACTTTGCCCAAAAAGAACTTCCACAACTGTCCCAGGGTAACCGCCAAAAGAAGAATAAAAATAAGGTAGTATCCAGTCAGATAATAATCGTAAATGTTCCCGAAATTCCCCTGGAAGAATATGAGCCCCAAAAATGGAGAAGCCAAGAGAAGAAGTAAAACCTTTACCCTATCGTTTTTCAAAAGCACCGAGAGATAATAAACGAAGGCAAGTGCGATTAGCGAAAGAATTATTGTCTCTTTCTCATAAACTCCGTAAAAAATCTTATTCGAGACAACCGAGTAATAAAACTCCATTTTATCAAGAACAAAACGCCAAGTCGGAGGTGCAAAGCTTCTCTCCTCTAAAAGAAATTTCTTGATATTTCCGGATAAAATCCCTGCGTGTTTAATATCGAAAAGCAGCAGTGGCAAAAATGTGGAAGCAAAAGCGATAATCGAAAAAGTTATCTCTCTTCTCTTCGGCAAATTTTTCCTTTGCCAAAGCGCAAAGATAAAAAGAGCAGGAAAATAGAAAAACTCACCGGCCGAACCAAAGTGGAAAAGGGATGCTCCCGCCACAAATGAAATCACAATCCAGGCCCAGCGCTTTTTCTCCATCACCAAAAACATCATCCAAACTAAAATCATGCTCAAAAGGAACATTGGGGTCGGATTGGAAAGCCAACGAGAGGCCATCATTAGTCGATATGAGAATCCTCCTAAAAGAACTGCAGTAATACCAGTGGCTTTGCCTTGAATTTTTAGACCAAGATGATAAATGAGCCAAAGAGAGACAACCGTCGTTAGCGCCAGAAAAACCGAAGGCCAAACGGGAGACCCTTTACCTAAGAGGTAAAAGGGTGCAATCAAATAATAATAAAGGGGGCCTCTAAAAATTCCTTCAATGCCAGTTACGGGACCAATCAAGAAAAATTTTCCCTTGTTTAAAAGGTCCCAAATCACCAAAGCGTCTCTCCCTTGGTCGTAATAAAAACCCAAAAGAGTATCGATTCGATAGACTCTAATAAAAAAAGCAGCCAAAAGTATGACCGCCAGTATTAAATTAAAAGGAGTCAGTAGGGTTTTAATTTTTATTTTCATTGACAAGCCTTCTGGCTACCTCAAGAACTTTGATAACGGCCGTATCAAAATCTTTTTCGTAGAGCTTAGCCCCCGCCGCCGAGAGGTGTCCCCCGCCACCAAGTTTCTCGGCAACCTTCGAAACATCAAAACCGGTTCGGCCCCTAAGGCTTATGGACAAAACTCCTTTATCCTCCTCAACCATAATCATCCCGAAATTTGTGTTCTTGATAATCGGTGCAAAAAGAGACGCGGCCGATTCTTTGGCACTGGCCGGATTGTCAAAGTTTTTATAAACCTCGTGAGGTATTGCCGACCAAACAAATTTGTGCTCCTTGTCCCATTCCATCCTCTTTAATATTTCGCCCCAGAATTTTACTTTCTCAAAAGGGTAGGATTTGAAAATGTTCAAAATTATTTCATTTTTATCGGCCCCTTTCTCCATCAGGAACTGGGCAATTTGGAGTGTCCTGGCCGTCACTGCCGAATAGGCAAAAACGCCGGTATCAGCAATCATTCCGGCAAGTAAGTTTTGAGCCATGCTCTTAGTCACACCCGTTCCCCAATCTTCAAAAATGTCGTAGAGAAGCTCCGCGGTTGAAGAAATTTTATCATCGACCAAATTAATTTCAGCAAACGACTCATTTGTTCTATGGTGGTCGATGACAATTTTCTTAACTTTTGGCAAAGGCCTATCCCTCTTTTTGGTCACCATGGCAACATTTCCGGAATCAAGAACGATAAAAAGGTCGTAAGGGGTAAAGTCGAATTTCTCAAAATCAATCTTTTCGACCTTTTCCGAAAACGGAAGAAATTTCAAGTCTTCGGGTAATTTATCGGGGCAGATTACTTTTACGTCTTTAGCAAAAGAAACAAGGACTTCATATAATGCCAGGGCGCTACCGGCACTATCCGCGTCCGGGCTTCTGTGACAATTGACCAAAATTTTGTTTGCCTTCTTTATCTCTTCTAATATTTTTTTTGAGAGTGGGTAATTCATCTTGTATGAACTCCGATTTAATCGGAGTGAACTAATTTATAGACGGTCGCCCCAAAAACTTCCCATTCTCCGGCTATTTTACTCCAACCAAAGTTGGCCACCTCGGCTTTGGGATTTGTTGTTGGCTGGCATTTCTCTTTCGGCATCTCGCAAACGACGAAAAGCTGATTGGTTATCGTCTCCGGCCTTTGGGCATCGATATCAATAACCGGGGTTTCCATCTTTTCCAAAAAATACTGATAGCCGTCTTCGTAATTCCTTTCGGCGATAACCGCCAGATTAAATTTTTCTTTCCCCGCTTCCTGCTCAATCTTTTTAGCTACTTCAATACTTCGTTGTAATTGCCGGTTTGGAGGATACTTCAACGGTGAATTTTGCAAATTTACAAAGAACAATAAACCAAGAACTACGAACAACGCAATTTTCCCTATATCCTTTGTACTCTGTACTATGTACTGCGATATTCCTCCTAAAAGGAGGAAGGGAGCACTAAAGAAAAATCCATAATAGTGGTCATAGATTTCCTGCTTATAAAGACCCAGACCGATAAGGGAAGCGGCCAGCCAAAGGCAAAGGAGACCAAAAGCAGCTCTGGTTTTGCTATTTAGAGAGTTTCTTTTTGCGAAAACGAAAATGGACAAAACGATCATCGCCAGAAAGGTTATTTTCCCGACGGTCTCGTTCTTGCCGGCGAGAAGTCTAGTTGTAATATCCTGAGCAAGTTCGGGCATCTTAGGAATTGCCTTCCACGGTCGGGCCGAAACCGTCGTCTGCCTTTCGATAAAGAAAGTTCTCATGGCGGCAAAATTTCTCCAGCCGTGTCTGGCATCAAAAATTACAATTGGAGACATAAGAACAAGAAAAAGAATTATTCCGTAGATTGTGTTTCTAACGAAGTGTCGGACACTTTCGGATTTTCTGATTTTAAAGAAAGTTAAAAGCCAAGGGACGGCCACCACCGGAGTTAAAAGCAGTCCCAGGTAGTGCGACTGAAGGGTAAAGGCCACCCCCATCCCGATGAGAGGAAGCCAGATAAATTTCCTCTCTTGCCAAAATTTCCAAATTCCCCAAATGGTCAGCAGCGAAAAAAAGGGCATGATGTTGGGGTTCCATGAAGAACGGGAATAGATAATGACCGTCGGGGCGAGCGCATAAAAAAGGGCGGCAATTATCCCGGCTGTCTTCCCAAACCAAACTCTGGCGATATACCAAACAAAAAATACCGTTGCTACTCCCAAAAGAGCAATCTGAACGGAAGGACCAACCGGCGAATAATTGGCGAAAAATAAGGCGGGCGCCATCAGATAGTAGTAGAGCGGCCCCAAATACATATTGCCTATCGAAGTACCGGGACCAATCAAAATCGGGTCAAAATTAACGAGGAGACGTCTAACGATAATTGCGTCCCGGCCTTCGTCTCCCAAGAAAGTCATGTATTCCGAAATTCTATAGAGCCTAAGAAAGGCGCCGACAAGAAGGATGACCCCAAGAAAAATGGCTTCTTTGGGATTTTGTCTAATCCAGTTTTTGATTTTTAGCACAATTTTCCCCATAGTTTAAAAAGATCAAGAAAACTTTTAATAATCACGTTTAATTTTCTGCCCGTCCCTACTCCTCTAGGGCGAGGATAATGGGTCACGGGAATTTCGACAATCTTAAATCCGCCTCTTCTCGCTTTTATCAATAGTTCGCTTGAAATGAAGGCTCCTCTTTCGCTTTCAAGTTTCGGAATGGTATCGATTACTTTTTTGGAAATAAGTTTAAAACCGCAGTCGATGTCTCTTGCTTTAAGGCCAAAAAGGGCAAAAACGGTAAGTTCCCAGAGCCGACTGGTTAATATTTTAAAGAACGATACTCTTCTTTTTTTATAATAGCCGATAACCAAATCTGCTCCGGTTTCTCTCTGCTTCTCAATGAAGTTGGTGACTTCGGAAAAATCAAACTGCCCGTCCGAATCGGTAAAAGCGATCCAAGAATATTGAGAGTTATAAAAACCGCTTTTAAGAGCCGCTCCGTAGCCGCGGTTGGGCGCATGGTCTATAACTCGAATTCGTTTATCTTTTTCGCTTAACCTCCCGGCAATCTCGCCGGTTCTATCGCTTGAACCATCGTTAACGATAGTTATTTCCCATTTTTCGGCAATCCGTAAAAGAACTTTCCTGGCGTTTTCAACGGTGGTCCTAATTGTGCCTTCTTCGTTATAGGTCGGAAAAAAGACCGAAAGTTCCTCTATTATTCTGGCCATATATCTGAAAGTCTAACACAATTCGACCCCAAAAATCTTGTTACGGGGCGTGAAAAGGGTATAATTTAAGGTTAGATGGCAAAAGTAAAAAGATTCTTTCTGGTCTTGCTCTTATCTCTTGTCCCGACCTTATTAATTTGGATTCCTTTCGTGGTCAAGCTCAAAAGCTTTTGGGGAATACCCCTGCCTCAAGATGGAATGGCGGTGGTGGTTGCCAACTACGACGGTCCCCTATTTTTGGTGGTCGCCAAAACCCTCTATAATCTTGAACAAATCGCTCTTAACTACTCTTTCCCATTGCCCCTGGAATACTACGCGGCCCACTTCCCCCTTTTTCCTCTTCTTATAAGACTCTTCTCTTTTATTTTGGGCTATCCTTACTCAATGCTTTTTGTCACTTTGGTCTCTTCTTTTTTGGCACTTTACTTTTTTAATCGTCTAATGAGGCGCTATGTTAAAGGTGGAGGTGCACTTTGGCTGACGGCCGTCTTTGCTGTTTTCCCGGCCAGGTGGCTAATTGTGCGCTCGGTGGGGGCTGCCGAGCCGCTTTTTGTCGCTAGCATTATTGCCTCCATGTATTATTTTCAAAGGGAAAAATACTGGCGGGCAGGAATTTGGGGGGCGGTGGCAGCGGCTACCAAATCGCCGGGTATTCTTCTTTTTGCTTCTTATTTTTTATATTTGGTTGTCCCCCATATTAGAAGACTCGTCTTTTCTCCCGTCGCAACCTGGCTCAAACTGACCAAAATCGATAGGGCTTATCCCATCTTTCTCATTCCCCTTTCCGTCTTGGGCGTTTTTGTCTTTTATCAATTTACCTTCAATGACTTTTTGGCCTATTTTCATTCCGGCGACAACATCCATCTTTTCTTGCTGCCATTTTCAATATTTGATTATTCCGCACCCTGGGTAGGAACATTCTGGCTTGAAGAGATAATTTTTATTTACTTATTAGGAGCCTTGGGGCTTGTGAAACTCATTAGACAAGGAAGAACCGAGCTTGCCTACTTTGTGGGAATCTTTTTTGCCTCGATTCTTTTTGTTTCTCACCGGGACCTTATAAGATATGCCCTTCCCATCGTTCCTTTTTTGTTCGTAGCCTTTGCAGACACCTTAAGCCGAAAGACTTTTAAAATCGCATTCCTTTTTATAATCATTCCAATTTATCTTTTTTCCTTGTCTTATATCTCCCAAAACGTGATGCCCATAAGCAATTGGGGGCCTTTCCTCTAAACCCCCGCACCAAGCTTTGGTGGTGGGGGTAAACCTGATAGTTTTTGATAGCTTCAGGGGGATACAATTCTTAGCATGCACGAACACGAAATAGCCTGCCATTGGCGCTTGAGGGAGCAACGGCTGCGTCCTCTTACCGGTTCCAGAAGAGAACTGGAAGACGGTACGGTCCAATTTAAACTACCAGGAAGCTCAAATTGGGTTGAAGCACGGCATAACGGCCACCATCATGACGAGAACCCCTTTGAAGGAAGAATAATTTACCGAGCGCCACTTTCAATCCACGGCGAGATAGACATTCCTGCCTCTTCGGGTTAAAATAGCCGACGATATGAGCTCAGAGCTTACCCCACGCGTACTCAAAGAAGAGGATTACCGGTTTAGCGGCCGGGGAGAAATATATTCTTTCGCAGTCGTTAAAGAGGCGCCCGAGGGATTCAAGGAGTTTGAGCCTTATGTGGTCGCTCTGATAATGTTAGAAGAAGGGCCCCTGACTACGGCCGGGTTGACGGATTTGGACCAAGAATGGGTGCCGAAAGAGATAGAGGGAGAAATAAGGTCGGTCATGCGCTACAAGGTCTGGATAGGAATGCTCGTTGAGGAGGTGACCAAGAAATTGAAGATTTCCGGGGATCCAAAGCGGGGGCTAATCATCTACGGGCGCAAATTTAGACCGATTCTTGGTTTGCAACAAGAAGGGCCAGTCTCTGGTTAAAGAAAGAGTCCATATAAAAAGGCTCGGTTGTACCCTGCGCCAGTCTTTCCTGATATTTTAAATACCCCGTCGCTATTTCTTCTATCCCTAGTCTTAGAAGATACTTACTTTGGCTCATCGTCAGCACATCCTCCACTCTTTCGAATCTGAAGTTTTTTAGTTTAAAACTGGAAAAGTTTTCAAGGGAAGAAAGTTCCCGGGGAAGCTCAAGATGATAAACGGAAACCCTAACGTCGGCGATATCAAGAAACATAAAGGGGTCAAGACCGTCGATGAGTTGATTTGCCGTTTCATTAAAGCTGGCGGGGTTTTCAATCAGCTTATTCGTAAAAACTTCCTGCTGAAGGACCCTCAAAGCCGCCCTTTTTCTTTCCCAGCTCTTGGAAAAACCCATCGGCAGGGAAATGGCACCATAGGGTTTACCTACATCCAATCTGGGGGGGGCGGTATCACGCCCCAGGAGAACCAGGTTGGGACTCAAGTGGGGAGTAACGAAAAGAGCGGTCCCGGCTCTTCTCATGTCTCTTTTTTCTATTTCCTCTTTAACGACTCTCTTGGCCCATCTGTAAATAGTATGGAGGGTTGCCATCGAGGGCCTAAAGCTGGGGGGCGTGCTCCTATAGAGGGTCCCAAGTGGAATTTTTTTCTCAATCTTACGAACCAGAAACTCGATCGACTCGGTCAGGGGGGTATTTGTCCTACCGAGACCCCTAACCACCCCCCACCTATTAAGAACGTGGTAGACGCCGGGGTAGGAAATGCCCAAAGCTCGATCGTTGTGCTGCCTGAAAATCTCATCGACGGAGCCGTATCTCAAATATTCCGAAACGATAAACCTTTCAAACTCCAGAACCGCTTCTTTCGGGCTCACGAGTTCTTTCATCTTTTGTTTTGGCTCTCTCGAAGCTTATCAAGAAGAGGAAACTTCCAGGTCCTCCAAATGATTAGGTTATACATGACGTAGTTATAGGGAAGAACCATAAAGACTACTACGACGGCTAAAACCAAGTAGTCGTACTTCGTTCCCACAAGAGAAACGCCAAGGGGCCCAAAAATCGATTGAATTGCTAAAGCTCCAGCCGATGTTGCGTTGAACTGTATAAATTTGACTATTGTTTTAGTTAGCCCGGCAATTTTTGCTTCCTTAAAGGTCCAAATGTTATTTAGTGCGTAATTATTGATAATCGCCAACTCCGTCGAAAAAAGCCAAGAGAGAGTTTCCGAAAAACCCAATCCCCGAAAGACTCTTAAGAAAACAAAATTGACGACAAATCCCAAAAACCCGACTGTACCAAATTTAATAAATCTTAAGATTTTTGGATTATGTATCTGAACTAGAAAGATAACCTTTAAGGTTTCTACCATTTCGTTTTTGATGATTTTGCTTTCTCCTTTGGTTCTGGCCATGAAAGTGATGGGTACTTCAACCCACTTGGCTCCCCCTTGAATGGCCTGACCCAGAATCTGGACTTTATAGGCAAAACTGTTTGAATAAAGATGGTCAAGGTCAATCTTTTTCATAACGCTTGATTTGGTCAGTTTAAATCCAGTCGTTAAGTCGTGGACCTTCGGCATCAAAAGACCGACTCTGGCTACTAAATTTCCGATAACGCTTAAGAACTTTCTGCTAAATCCCCACTCCTTAGGAATGGATCCGCCTGGGATATAGCGGGAGCCGATGATGTATTCGTAGCCCTCGTCTATTTTTGCCACAAGCTTTTTAATCTCATCGGGTCTGTGCTGGAAATCAGCGTCAAACTCCATGACATAGTCTGCCTTAAGTTTATCCATTGCATACGTAAATCCTTTTGCGTAAGCCCTTCCCAGGCCTTCCTTTTTCTCTTCAACAAGTAGGTGTAACCAGCTGTATTCCTTCATTTTTTCCCTCACAACCTCTGCCGTCCCATCAGGAGAATTTGCGTCAACGTATAAAAGAACCATTTCGTGATTTTTGATTTTGGCAAATTCAGAAGAGAGGGTATCAATCATCCTGAGGGTATTCTCTTTTTCATTATAGGTTGGTATCACAACAACTACCCTCATGTTAATTTCATTGTAATCTTTTCGAAACGAATTTTAAATGATAGTTTTATGTATTCGAAAACATCGTGCAGATAAGTGGCTAAATATTTGGGATTGAAAGAAACTTTTGATTCACCTTTGGTTCTGAATTTATAGGTAACCGGAAATTCATAAAACTTGTTTGTAATTTGGGTGAATTTAAAAAGCGAATAATTAAAAAAACCAAAACCGGTTACACCTAGTCTACTGAGATCAATTTTATCTAAAACCCCCTTAACTTTTATTGCCCTCAATGCTCCGTTATGGTCATCGACCTCTCTCACTCCGGCGATAAACGTTGCGAAAATTTTGTTGGCGACAAAGTGGTTAAATTTTCTAACCAGGGTCCAGCCTTCGGTTTTCCCAACTCCGACGTGTCGTGAACCAACGACAACGTCATAGCCTTCCTTTATCTTTTTAAGCATAAAGGGGATGTGTTTGGGGTCAAAAGCAAAATCGGCTTCGTTTGAGATAACCACATCTGCCTTAAGATTCTTGATTGCATACTTATAGCCCCTTATCATGGCAACGCCCAAACCTCTCTTTTTTCCACCCAGAAGCAGTACATTTTTGTTTTTCTTTGCAAAGTTCTTGACAATCTCACCCGTTCCATCTGGAGAACTATCGTCCACCACCAAAATAAAATATGTATCTTCTCTTTGTCTACCAACAATACTAATCATTACATCGAGCATCCTGCCAATGTTTTCTCTTTCGTTATAGGTAGGAATGATTACAACAACACGCATGTTTCGAATTTAACAGCTTGGTGTGTATAATACAAGAAGAATGAAAATCGACATTCTGACCCTTTTCCCCAAAATGTTTACCGGACCTTTTGATACGAGGATGCTTAAAAAGGCAATCATTGACAACCGTATAACACTGTAATACAATATGACTAGAATAAAGGTCGAACAGCTAATATTTGATATGTGGAATATAGCCCATATCAAAAAGCACGACGTTAAACCGGAAGAAATTATCGAAGCTGGAAAAAATCTCATTTATCACAGACGTACTTACGAGGGTAGATATTTAGCAATCGGCAGGAGCGAAAAGAGATTAATCACTTTAATACTTAAACGAAAGAAATCAGGAAGTTACTATCTAATTACTGCAAGAGACTCTAGTAAGAAGGAAAGGAACAAAGTGTATGAAAAAGAAGATAAAAAGTAGAATACCTAAATTTAAAAGTCTCGACGAAGAGGCAAAATTTTGGGATACACACTCTATAACAGACTTTGAAGACGAGACAGAAGATGTGGAAATAGTCTGGGAAGTAGAAAAGCCCAGGGACGAAACTTTGGTTTTGCGCGTTCAAAAAAACTTAAAAGAGAAACTTAAAAAGGAGGCTAGAAAAAAGGGCCTAAACGCCTCAACCCTGGCCCGTATGTGGTTAATGGAAAAACTTCAAGCTTCCAGATGAAAATCGATATCTTGACCCTTTTCCCAAAAATGTTTAAAGGGCCTTTTGATGAGTCAATTCTTAGGCGGGCCAGGGATAAAGGGCTCGTTGAAATAAACATCCATGATTTAAGAAGTTGGGGGGAGGGCGAAAGGAGAACGGTTGACGACAGGCCTTACGGGGGTGGGGTGGGAATGATACTTAGGGTAGATATTATCGAAAAAGCAGTTTCCGAGCTGAAAAAAGGCAGTAAGAGTACAAAAGTTATTCTTCTTGACGCCACGGGTAAAAAGTTTACTCAAGGAACAGTCAGGGCGCTTAGCCAGGCTGATCACCTAGTTTTAATTGCCGGACACTACGAAGGATTTGACCATCGGGTTCATGAACATTTGGTCGATGAAATTATTTCAATCGGAGACTACATCTTAACCGGCGGGGAAATTCCGGCCATGGTGGTTATCGATGCCGTCGTTAGGCTCCTCCCCGGAGTTTTAGAAAAGGAAGAGGCGACCAGCCTTGAATCTTTCTCGGAAAAACTCCTTGAATACCCCCAATATACCCGGCCGGAAGAATATAAAGGCTGGAAAGTTCCGAAGGTGCTGCTCTCAGGAAATCACAAGGAAATCGAAAAATGGAGAAAAGAAATGGCCCTTGAAAAGACGAAAAAAGTTAGGCCGGACCTCCTTTGAGCTGAGCGACGAACTGGTTAACCGCCTCTCTCCAAGTCATCAGGGTAATTCCCAGCTCCTTGCGGGTCTTTTCGGTCAGTAGCCCCCCCAGCCTGGGTCTTGGGAGCCGTCCGGGAACTTTAAGAAATTCTTTCATCGAGCCTTCCTTGAGTACCCCCTTTACCCCTCTGGCCTTTTCCAAAATGTAACCGGCAAAGCTAAAAGGAGTGGTTAAATCGCAACTAGCAATATGATAAATCCCCACTTTCTTCTCCTCCAAAAGTAAGTAAAAAACTTTAGCGGCTTCGTCGATAAAGGTGGGAGTCATTTTTTGGTCCGAAAACATGGGATAAAGACCGCCTTCGTCATAAAGCGATAAAATCTTGCGGGCATAGTCTAATTTACCGGCAAACTGGGCCCGGTAAGGATATGAAATTCTGACGATTGAGGCATTTTTATTTATTTGCCTAACTCTTTTCTCGCCGACGAGTTTTGTCCAACCGTACCAAGTTAAATCCCCCGGATTATCCGAGAGTTTTGCGTCTTCGGGATAGGGACCGGGGTCTTCTTCCGTCCCCGGAAAAACAAAGTCCGTTGAGATTTGAATCAAATATTTATCAAACGCTTTTGTTGCTTCAGCCAAATTTTGGGCTCCCACCGTATTGACCAGGTAGACGGCACCTTTCTCATCCCCCTTTTCTTTTTCCGCCCCATCAACGTCGGTGAAGGCGGCAAAGTTAATTACCGAGTGAAACTCGTTTTTATAAGTTTCGAAATAGAGCTCGACCGCTTTTTTATTGGTGATATCGAGTTCCTCATTTTTGGGCGTAATGGTCGGGGTTTCTTTGTGGTAGAGGTCGGTAAACCTTGAGCCGACCAGCCCGTCCGCCCCTAGGACAAGTATTTTATCGTTCATTTTGACTTAAATTTTTCGGGGAAGAGGTCTCTTAACCTCGGATTTGCCTTATCCCTTTCGGAAATTATCGGGTTTTTAATAGGCCACTTGATGGCCAGGTCCGGGTCGTCCCAGGCAATGCCCCTAGCTTTTTTATCGTCCCAGTATTCGTCAATCAAATAAAGATAATGCACAGGTTCCTCCCCCACTACACAAATCGAATTGCCCATTCCCTTGGGCAAAAAAATGGCCATCTGGGTAGAATCGTCTTTGGTATTATCGATGACGAAAGTCTCGACCTTACCAAAGGTTGGGCTGTCGGGCCGGGCGTCGACGATGGGGGCAAAAAGGGTGCCGGCCACGGGGTAGATAAGCTTTTTCCAAGGTTCGGTATGAATTGCCCTAATTACCCCCGGAAGGCTCATCGAGTGGCTCCATTGAACGGGGTTAAATTCTACGCCCGATGCCTTTTTTAGCTCATCTAACCTGAAGACTTCATGGAAAAAACCCCTAAAGTCCCGATAGAGGGGACGCTCGATGATTAAAACTCCGGGAATTGAAGTTGTCCTGACATATTCGGAGATTTTTTTACTCATATCTTAGGGAGTCTCTTACGCTATTATAACCTAGAAAAGCTTGGTATTGGATATGCCTCCAAGAGTCAGCCTGGTCAAGGCCGCCAAGAAGTAAGAATCGTCAACTTTATTGACAAGCTCGGACAATCTTTCAACCGGCCAAAGAGCGACGTTTTCTTCAAAATCATAAGCCTCGCCAACCCTAATTGGCGGGAATATCTTTTCAGAAACATCCAGGGTTATTGCATAAATTAGCGGGTGATTGCTTGTCATACCGGCATCAGGCATGACCCGTCCAAGATTGACTATCTCGCCAATTTTGGTAGATTCACTTTTAACATCAATCCCCAAATCTTCATTAAGCTTTCTTAAAATTAGCTCAAAAACGGATTCGTTAATTTTTGGAAATCCTCCCGCAAGACCATAAACTCTGGCCCCGATGGGAAATTGGTTATCCTTCAAAAGAGCCAGATGGGAAATTTTCCCTTTCTGTCTAATAAGAACCAGAAACCGGACTCCGGATTTGGGTCCCACTCCCCATGAATAAATCGCCTCGGCCCATTTTTCTCCCGAGCCTGTTTCCACCTCAAACCAAGCCGCGATACCATAGATTGGGTATTTCTTGGGAGCATATTCCAACTTGATTAACTTCAATTGTTTCTCATCGCCGATGACATCCGGGCGGTTGGCCAAGTCTTCAACAAATCCAGCGGCTCGATGATTTTTCGCCAGTGCCATTAATTCTTTTCTCTTAGAAGAATCTGTTTGCGAATACCACTTTTTAGTTTTAAGTTTGTTTTTGATAAGATCAAACCTTCTTTTGTTTTCCTCGGTCAGAAGCTTTTCTTCTAGGGCTATTTTGGCTTTGTCGTTTTTTGCAACCGTCTCTCCAGGATTAAAAGAAAGTTTTGTTTTACCGACTTCACGGTCCAAGCTCATGAAAGCAAAAACCTTCTTGTCTCCATCCGAAATTAAGGCTTTTCTTTGAAGAAGCGGCCTCCACCAATCCTCGTTCTTTTTGTACCAACCGATGGTCTCTTTCAGTCCGTCATCGAATTTGTCTCTTGAAACTTCCGGCTTCCAACCGAGCTCTTCGATGATTTTTGTCGCATCAATGGCGTAGCGCCTGTCGTTTGAATGTCTGTCGGGAACATATTTAATCCAACTAGCGTCTTTGCCGGATAGATAAACAACTCTTTCGGCCACGTAAGCGTTGGGTCGATCGTTTTCTGCCCCAATCAAATAAGTTTCTCCGGGTCTGCCTTTATGAAGAATCAAATCAACGGCTCTGGCATGGTCGTCGGTATGAATCCAGTCTCGAACGTGTCGTCCATCCCCATGAACCGGGGCTTTATAACCGTCAATAAGATTGGTAACCAAAAGAGGAACATATTTTTCGGGGAATTGGTAAGGGCCATAATTATTTGAACAATTTGAAATTGTAATGAACATTCCCGTTTCTTTGTAGAAATCCCTAACCACCCTGTCGGCTTCGGCCTTTGAAATTGCATAAAGGTTATCGGGGCGCGGTGCATAAGGAGTTGACTCGTTAAAACGCTCCTTGGAATCAAGCGGCAGTTCTCCGTAGACTTCGTCAGAACTGATTTGGTGGAACCGGTCTACTTTTGCCTTCTTAGCTTCCTCAAGCAAAGTCCGAGTGCCGACGACATTGGTTTTCCAAAAACTGCCGGGGTCAAAAACGCTCCTGTCAACATGGGTATTATGGCAAACTACATTGCCTATCCCACATACAAAATTGTGAGTTTTTTCGACCTCTATATCATATACCCAGCCGTCATACTCTACTTCCTCTTTTTTTCTTTTGTTTAGACCACGATGTGACCCAGAGAGATTAGTTTTAAATTCATAACTCCTTTTGTACTTCGGATGATTTCGTTCAAATACTGTGTACCTTTTACCTTGTAAGGTTAATAACAAGCTCAATTGATTGGCTAACTTGTTAGAAGTAGTTGTATACCTTCCGTCTTTAGTCCCATCACCTTCAAGCAATTTCTCCCAAAAGAATTCACGGTCTTTAGGATTTAAGTCAAAAATCCAATTGGGGAAAAACTTGCCGTTGCTATATTGACCGCAAGTTTTTACCAAATATTCAAATAGCTTTTTATTCGATACCTGCAAATGGTAAAAACTGTATTCGTCCTTTCTTCCTCGAGATATCCAATAATTAGTTTTATATTTCTTTTTAATTAAACCGCCCAAGTCTTCCAGCCATTTTTTCTCCTTTTGCCCAATCTCCACGATATATCCGCCATTTGCCTTATTAAAAGTTGCGTTCCCCTCTGTTATATAGGCAGCTAGTATAGTTAACAAATCTCTATCTACCTTTTTATACTTTTTCCTTAATTCGTTTGCTTCTCTTACCACCAACAACTCCGGGTTGCTTTTGGGGCTTGAGAGATCCAGATTCGAAGAATAAACAGAATGGTTTGGCGTCGCTTCAACGATCCCCCATTTCTGAGATAGTTTAACTATTTTTCCTCTATATTTATGTCTCGTTATTGCCTTTACCGGCATCCACTGCCCCCCGTTTAAATAACTTAGAACTTTGGTTTGCCGTCCCCTTAAGAACACTGCTTGGCCTTTCTCTGTTCTAACCGCCCGGTTGTTCTCTGCCTGCTGAGTCCAAAGCTCTCCAAAAGTGACAACTCTCGTTCCTGCTGGAGAATAAATAGGTAAATAGGTCTCCTCGGTTATACTCTCGGCCGCAAAATGGACAATCGCATCAACCCCTTTTAAGGCCTGACGAAGCTGCTCCCGATTGGTAATATCTCCCTTGATAAACTCAATTTTCTTCCCAATGGGACGAAGGTTTTCGTAATTGCCCGCGTAAGTCAAGGCATCCAAAACCCTGATTTTGTCCTTGGGGTGATGCGTGAGCCAGTAGTGAACGAAATTGGAACCGATAAACCCGGCTCCGCCCGTAATTAGTACTTTCATTTTATTGGTAAGTTCTAATTATACCCCAGAGGTTCAATTTGTTCAATATTATGGGTTAGAATTAGGTATGTTTGTCGGCAACAGAAGAGGCTCCCCAGGAGTCCGGCTTGGTTTTGGCTGTAAATCCGTTGCCGTTGACCATGCCGACGACTTCCCTAATCATGTCTCTGGTTGGTCCCAAGGGTCCGACGTCGATGTGTATTTCGAAATCATATTTTGCCGGAGTAATCTTTTTTCTGATATCGGGAACCATATCTTGGGCAACCTCCAGGCTCATGGCCGTTTCCGTATAGATTTTATCCCGCAGGACCGGAACTTTGACGTCTTTTTTGACTTTCTTCCAGAAGTATCTGGCCCCGCGACCGGCCCGGTGGATAATGATCGCGGTCACAAAATCAATCTCGGCGTGGCCGTTGATGCTTCTGGTTTGAGAATCGGTGCCGATGACGAGTCGATAAAAACGGCCGGGTTCTTCGTTGACGAAGCCTTCAATCTCCGAAATCATTTCGGCAACGCTTAGCTCGCCCACCGTGGGGCTAATAAATCGGGTATCTTTGGCAATCATCGGCCTAAATTATACTCCTTTAGCCTTGTTTTAGGCAAACTCTGGACTTAACGCCGTCTTGGGCTTATAATTTTCACTACCTGCTGATACTTTTCATGAAAAGAGCCGACAAAATCAGGAAAGTGGTCATCGCCGCCGCCGGCTACGGAACAAGGTTCCTACCGGCCACCAAAAACCAGCCCAAGGAAATGCTACCCATTATTGATAAGCCGATTGTTCAGTATCTGGTCGAAGAGGCAGTTAAGAGCGGAATCGAGGACGTCATCTTGGTCACCCGCTCGGGACAGTCCGCCATCGAAAACCATTTTGACACCAATTTTGAACTTGAGCACTTTTTGGAGCATAACGGCAAAGAGGAGCTTCTCGGGAAGGTTAGAACAATTTCAAGAATGGCCAATTACGTTTATGTCAGGCAGCACAAATACCTGCCTTACGGAAACGGCAGCCCCCTCTTGGCCGTCAAAAACCTAATCGGTAAAAACGAACGGTTCATTTATATGTTTGGGGACGACTTGGTCCTTTCCAGGGTCCCCTGCACCAAACAAATTATGGATTATTCGGACAAAAGGGGGAGTCATGTCACGGTAGCGGTTCAGGAAGTCCCCCAGACAGAGGTTTCACGATACGGGATCTATAAACTGGCCGCAGGCTCGAAAGACAGGGTCCTCGACGCCGTTGAAAAACCCGACCCAAAGAACGCCCCTTCAAGACTCGCCCAGTTCGGGAGATTCGTCCTAAACCATCAAATAATCGACATCCTTCAAGAGAAATACGAAAAAAATGATTTAGGCAAGGATGAGGAACTTTGGCTTATCGACGCTATCATTGAGTACGCCAAGAAAAACCCCGTTTACGCCGCTAAAATCAAAGGCGAGTGGATGACTACGGGAGACCCTTTAAGATACATGAAGACTCAAGTCCGCTATGCGCTTGAGAGGCCCGACATCGGCAGCGACTTCGCCAGTTTCCTCAAATCCCTCAAGTCCTAAAAAGCAGAGAAAAAACAATCACCAGCCCCAGGGCGGCAACCAGCAAATACTCGATAAAAACAGAGAAATGCAAATCTCTGTGGATTGAGTGGTGAACTATCCCCCAAGCGACATAAGCGATGGCCACGGCGATGGCCACCGCCGCCTGGAATGCTCGGTCGTAGGAAAAAAGGTAAAAGGCCAAAGCGCCGACGATAAGAACGCCGAATAAGGCTAAATAGTGCGGTAGGTGTTTGGCAAAGTTTTTCATATAATCTGTCCCGCTTTTAAGATTAAGGCAATCGCCAAAATCATGCCCAGAAAAGCCAGGTGGGCAAACGTTCTTCCCCCAATCCTGACTATTCTTCGCCGACTGGTGGCCACCCCGTCAACAACCAAAACGCCTAAAAGAAGCCCGACCGTCGCCAAAGAAATTCCCTTGGTACTGGCAAAGGGCGAAATAAGAACCCTAGAAATAGGCGTCGGCGCCACCGTCGGCTCAGGTGTCGCCAAAACAATCGGCGCGGGCGCTGGAGTTAGTTTTGGAGCTACTTCAGCAACAGGAGAAATCGGCACAGTATCGGCATAGGCCGAGCCGAAAAACTGAACGATTATCGTTGTGTCAACTCCGGCCAAATCTCCCTCAACCACGCCAATGCCTATCTCTTTGTATTTGGAAGAAAACATATTCTCTTTGTGGGAGGGTGAGGCCATCCAGGCGTCAACCGCGCTAGATGCATTCGAAAAATCGCGGGCTAAGTTTTCCCCGGCGTATCGATATTTATAGCCGAAATCGATAAAGAATTTCCAGGGGGTTACCCCGTCCGGAGCAACGTGCGCCCAATAGTCTTTGTTTATCATGTCGACCCCCTTGGCTTGTGCGGCCTGAGAAAGAGCTGGATTAAGTCGTAATGGGGCAAGCCCCGCCGCCGCCCTTTTTTCATTAGTTAAACGAATTACCTCATCGGCAGATATGTTGGCAGCATACCCCAAAACCCTGGGGCCGTATTGAGGCAGGAAAGCCAGGATTACCTGGTAAAAAATGAGGAGAAAGGTGACAATGGCCAGGCCCGAGAGATGAAGAATCTTGGCTTTGTGGTTATTACTCTCCCGAGGAAAAAGAAGATGCGCGATTTTGTGGGCAATTCTCATTTAATTCATGATACAACAAGCGCTAGCGCTTGACTACCTTGCCCGAGGCATCAAGACATTCAGCAACCATGGTGACCGGAAAATTATACGGCGCAATCTGGGCACAAGTTGGGTGTGCCTGCCCATCATAAACGATTACCCAGTTTCCCTGCCATTTAGCGGCCAAGAAATATCCTCCTCCAACCTCGGAGCCCACATCCACGATTCCGCCTGTTGCATAATTCCCGTCGATTTTACTGACAGTGACATTTAACTTGGTTGCATCTGAATTAAACTTGGTATAAACCGCCTGTTTAATGGCACTCTCGTCACTCTCGTCATCTACGGTTGGTGCCGGAGTAGCCGAAAAAGTAGGCGAGGAAGATATTGTCGGAAAAACGGAAGTGCTGATCTTTCCCTGACCGAAAAAATAGGCACCAAACCCGACAGCGGCAAGGACAATTATCCCTATCAAGCTAATAAAAGCTGTTTTCCACATCAATTTTCTCACCTCTTTTCCCTAACTCTCTCTTTTCGCCAATACTATATGCCTTTTACTGTCTAAAAGTCCAGTACAGGTATAAAGGGTCAGTATTTCCTCGTTTTTGGGCAAAACGTAGGAAATATCGTCCGGGGTAGTAATGACGGTCTTGACCACGCGATAGCTGTAAAGGGTTCCCTCTTCGTTTTTTATCTCTATCAAATCTCCCTCTTTCAGCCATCTTATCGGCCCAAAGAGTAAATTTTTGTTGTGGCCGTAAATGACCATATTCCCGCCTTCCCCGGGGTCTGCGGATTTATCCAAGTGAGAAGCTCCTTGATAGGAAATTTGCCAGACTCCATCGATAATTGTCGATTCCTCTATGGGAAGGGTGAGGCCAATGGAAAGAATATTTATCGAGACCGGATTTGAACTTTGAGTTTCGGAAGAAACGGCAATATCATCGGTCCTGAACGAAAGTATTCTGGCATTGTAAAACCTCCAACCGCTAAATAACGCGATTAGAAAAAGACCAAGAATAAGAAACACTAAACCTTGTTTTTTCTGTATCACTAATCCTTATCTTACCTTAGAAGAGGTAACTTTTCTCACTCCGACTCCTGAAAGAATAGAGCCGAGGGCGAAGAGAGCGAAGAATATATTTTCTTCGGCCGCTCCGGTAGCTCCCAATGTCGTTGCTCCCAAGACCTGGCCTGTTGCTGGCGGAGGAGGCGGAGCTCCTCCCAATTCAAAAGCGACACAATTTCTGCCCGATGCGTCCAAGTGCAAGTCACCCGGTACGCTTGTTTGAATCCCATCGATATTGGCACAAACATCACCATCCTGTGAACCAACTTCTGGTGTAGGCTCCTCAGACGGGATTGGTGTCGGGGTTGGCTCCCCATCAAACTCGTCACACTCAGGACATGGAGGAAGTTCCGGAAAGGGCGGTAAACTAGGCCCACCCGGACCAGGAGGCAGATCAGGTCCTGAACCTTCTGGTGGCAGTGGTGGTGTGACCGGAAGAGCATAAACTGCTCCTGCAAAGAAAAGGACCGAAAATAGAATCGTCGAACCAACTATTAATCTTTTAATAACTTTTGTCATATTTGTAATTTAGTTTATTTCACCCCCTTTCAAAACACTTTTTGGGCAAGTTATTTACTGAAAGCAAGCAGAGGTTTTTCAAAAAAAGCAAATACAGGCTGGAAAAAATCTACTATTGCCATTAAGACTCCATTAAACCAAACTTCAACTCTTTCCCAGAAAGTTAAGGGGATATCCTCATACCCAAATTCCTCAGGTGCCTGGGTAGCATTGAAACTTAATATATCTTGCGATTCACTTTCCTCGTTAGCGCCCAAGATAAAACCACTGCCTGGCGAAGAAACCATGCTTCCTACTACCTCCCCCACCTCATCTGTATCTGCCCCACTCTGGGCCTGGTTGTCAACACCGCTAGTACTTGATGGGGTCTGAGAAGCTCCTCCCGCAACTGCTTGAACAGTTGCTTCGGTTGCCTCAGCCATCCGAGCCATTTGTGCAGCAAAGGCATCAGCGGCGGTCTGGCCAAAGAACATATTGCCGATAAAATCTCCAAAAACATTAAGAAAAACTATCATCCAGCTTCTTCCCGCCACATTCATGTTGATGATGTTTAATAAGTTTGCGTCAATTTCCACCCACCCGGTGAGTAAAGAGGTTGCGCCGTCGTTTCCGTTAACCGCATTTTCCCCGCTTACTCCTTCTATGTTCATGTTATTTGTTACCGTAGCCGAGTTCTGGTTGCTAACCGAAGTGTTGGAAGTATATGTCGCCTCGGCTGTATTTGTTGAACCCTCCCCCGTATTTGAATTGGAGGCAACCACCGTTTGGCCTCCCCCTGCACCAACGGAGAGGGCTGTGAATGTTCCTTGGCTCGGAGCATCCATTGCCCCGCCGCCGGCAAAACCAACGATTTGCCCCATCCACTTTCCAAAAACATTTACTATCAAAAACACCCAGTTATTACCAGTAATGTTGAAGTTCAGAAAGTCCATAATTCGAATTGCCACGTCAACCGCCCCCGTTTGCATGCTGTGCGCTCCTTCTCCGTCGTCATTTCCATTTTGCTGGTTATTTCCGGAAGCCCCTTCGGCATTGACATCATTTGAAAGCGAAACATTATTGGAGTTTACAACCGTTGTTGTTTCGGCTGATGTGGTCGTTGCCGTATTTGTCGAGTCTTCACCCGGATTTACGTTTTCGGCCAAGGCTCCAACTTCACCCGGTCCGTTAAGATATTGATCGGTTGATGGAAGAATAAGATCTCCGATAAGGCCTCCAAAGATATTTATCATGATAAAGCTCCAGCGCTCACCGGAAAAATTGGCATTGATAAAGTTCATAAGGTTGGCCAAAATCTTAATTCTTCCGGTTACCACGTCGGCCGCACCGTCATTCCCGGAAACCTCGTTTCCGCCTGAAACGCCGGACACATTCATTTCGTTATTTACATCCGCCGTGTTTGTATTATTTATGGTAGTTGTTTCTTCCCCCGTAGCTTGGGCGGTATTTTCCGAGTCCTCGCCTGTATCCTCATTTCTGGCAATAATTTCCAGATCGTCGTCGTCGGCAAAACCCAAAACTAAGGCAATATCATCAAGGTCTAAGGTCCCATTTAATGTGCCAAAAATGTTGACGATGAGGTGCAAGAAGTCCTCCCCAGTAATATTGAGGTTTAAGATGTTAAGCATATTGGCAATAAGCTCCAAATCCCCTGTTGTTAAAGTAGCGTTTCCATCATTATCGGTAAGCACATTGGCTCCTGAGGTTGCCTCTACGGTCATTTGGTTATCAACATAGGCCGCATTGCCGTTATCAACAGTTAAGGTGTCTGTTTCCGTTCCTGAAGCTAAGTTTTCAGAGTCCGAGCCCGTTGAAAGGTTCTCGGCCTCGCTTCCTTGTGCAAAAGAGTCATTGGTTCCTGCACTGGCCTGTCCTAAATCATCAGAGTCGGTAACATTTGTATTTCCCTGATTAACTAAAGTCCCATTTGCAGAAGAGTCTCCTGTATCCATCGACACATCGCTGTCATTTAAAGTCTGCGCATTTTCTCCGGACATACCTGAAGCTAAAATGTCATTTTCAACCGAGGCGCAGTTGTTATTCGAAACAGTGGTTGTATCGTTATCAACCGAAGTAGCTGAATTATCAACCGTTCCCTCACTCGAGGTTGTTGCCTCTCCACCCAAAATAGGGTCTGAACTTTGCTCCTCACAGCTTTGGGGGTGTGTATTCCCTGTTGTTGGCGAATCAGAGGCAAAAGGATCTTCTTCGGCCGCAGCTGCTGCAGCGGCGGCTGCAGCGTCTTGATCCGCCTGCCAGTCACCTGAAGTATAGTACTGCTCATCTCCCCCATGCGATTCAACCCAAGCCGTATCTTCCTCATTTGCTTCCCATTCATCATCCCTTGCCTCCTGCTCATCATCCAAGATGTCCTGCTGTACTTTCCACTCGTCGTACTCCGGTGACCAATAAGGAGGGGGTGTGGGCGAAGGTATCGGGGTAGGAGAAGGCGACGGATCAGGCGGCAGGCTAGGCGTAGGTTCAGTGCTAGCCTCGGGACTGGGTTCCGGAGTCGGGTCGGGGTTCGGAGAGGGGGATGGGTCGGAAGCGGTTTGAGCCTCGGGCGTAGGCTCGGGGGAAGCTTCCTGGGCAAACACGACGAAAGCGCCCGTTGGTAACAGGCTGTAAATAAATAACCAGAGGGACAGGGTTAGTGCCAGTAATTTCTTCGTCATAAAGCCTTATTCCACCCCGAACCCTTTGGATGTTCGGGATGGTAAAGACTGATGACTACCTTACTCACATCCGCCTTCGCCTCCTTCGGGAAGACTACTGCCAATTGCAGTCCAGTTAGAATTAACTGTATTGCTTGAACATGAGCTTCCTGAAGAGCTTCCGGTAGATAGTGTGTTTCCGTCATCATTTCCGGATTGCTCGTTACCTCCGGAAACAGCAACACCTGCTGAAACATTCATAACTTCGGCGTCGTTGTCATTGCTGACTGTTACGCTGTCGTTGTCATAGGAATAAGAGTTGGCGTTACCATCTTCTCCTACTGATGCATCGGCTGTTGCACTGCCACTACCGCTTCCAACAACGGTTACGTTGCTGTTGACGAAATTATTAGCACTGGATTCAGCTGTTGAATCACCCGTATCCAAGCTATTGTCATCGTCATTTCCGCTCTGGGAATTGAGCCCAGAAACGGCAACCGCGGCGCTTATATTAAGAAGGTCGGCACTGTTGGTATTCTCGACTAACACAGTATCGTCATCCTTTGCATAGGCATAAGCCGTACCGTCATCACCAACCGTGGCTGTGGCGTGGGCGCTATTGGAGCCTCCAACCATAGTCCAGTTGGAATTAAGCTCATTAAGCGTCTCCGCCATAGCATCCGAATCGCCGGTATCCATCTCGTTTCCATCGTCATTCCCCGATTGGGAATTGAGTCCGGAAATTGCCAACCCGAAAGAAAAGTTGTGTATTCCTCCATCGTTACCGTTAGTAACGGTTACTGTGTCGTTGTCATAGGCATAGGCATAAGCCGTGCCGTCCTCTCCAACTTCTGCTTCGGAATCAGCGGTCCCTTCCCCTTCTTCGTCTTCGATTTCGGAGACGTTGCTATTGAGGAAGTTCTCGCTTTCGGCCGTTCCTTCGGAATCACCGGTACCCAGACTGTTATCGTCGTCGTTGCCATCCTGGGAGTTAAACCCAGAAACTCCGATACCCAAATCGAGGTTAAAAAGACCGCCTCTATTATTGTTTTCCACTAGAAAATCGTCGTTATCCTCGGTGTATGAATAGGCGGTCCCGTCGTCTCCGACTGATGCGTCGGCCTCTGCGTCGGCGTAAACAGCCCCCGAATTAAGTAGCAGGGCAGAAATTGCCGCACCGGTTGCAAAAACTTTTTTAAGATTCATATTTTTATTCACCTCCTTTCTTTTCTTTCCAAAAACTAAAAAACCAGCATAAGCCCAAAGATTTTTTGCTGGTTTCCAAAGTTAGTAAAAAGACCGTTTATATTCATCCGCTTTTCCCTTAACCCAACTAAAAAAGGCACCCCTGTAAAATACTTATGGGTGCCTCCGTTTGCGGTCGGCCTCGACTAGTATATGCGCACTATATACCAAAGATTAAATCCTTGTCAAGAACTTCTAGGATTTTGTGTTTGCTGAATTTTTTTGATGTTTCTTTCTGTAATCTGCACCACCCTGTGGTCTTGTACAAAAATTTCAACCGACCCCCAACCCCGAATGTTTTTTAAGGCGGTTATTATCTCTGCTTTTGTGGTTGGGCTGATTTTTTTAGTCGAGCCATCGGTAATTCCTGATTTTTTCATGGTATTAGAAATTTATCTCAATTGCCTGCTTCTCTCCCTCAAGTTCTCCGACCAATAAGGTAAGCTTTTTAACATCGGTGTCAACAATAAAAGCCAGCAAATCCCTTCGAACCGAGATGGGGTCAACAACAACGTTTCCGTTGTGATAATCGGGGGCAAAAAGTTTCCCTCCTCCGCCTTCAAGTCTCACCCTATCTGCGGATGCAATTGCCACCCTCTCGGTGGCGTCGTTTTCAATCTCGATTCTGACAAGTACGAAGTCTCTTCCGCCCGTAAGTCTTCTGGGATCTCCCTTGACCTTAATTTCGTCTTTCCTTTCTATCGTTGTAATTGTAAATGTCACGGGAACTTCCTGTTTTTTGGCGTTGACGGCCATAAATTCAAAAGACCTGTTGATATTAACTGTTGCTTTTGCCCTTGTGGATTTGTCCGAAGAAACGGTTGTTTTTACAACCGAGCTGGACCTTCCTGTTTGACCTTTGGCTACCAATATTATCAAAAATATTGCGATGACAATACCTAGTACGGCCAGAAGTTTCTTGTTTTGCACAAGCGGAGTAAGTTTTGATTTTACAATCTCTAAATTTATAGGTAAGGTCATTTGAATAAATAAAAACTGCCCTATTAAAAGGCAGTTTTTTAGTGTGAGAGCAATACTATATAGAAACTTCTAGTTTGTCAAGCCTGTGTGCTGGCTGACCACATCGGTGACACTTTGAAGTAATGCTTGTCAGCATATTCCAAGGGTGTCAGGTAGTCAAGGGCTTGGTGGGGCCTGAGATTATTGTATTCGATAAGCCAGGAGGTAAGATCTTTGTTTGCCTCCTCAATATCATCAAGTCCTACCTCTGATAAGGACAGCCATTCGTCTTGCACAGTCCAGTTAAATCTTTCCAAGGCAGGGTTGTCTTTGGGAGTATGGGGCCTTGAGTAGATTTGGGAGAGGTTTAAGTCGCTACAGGCCTCAGAGAAACTTCCTTCAAACTCGGCCCCATTGTCTGAATGGATGTAATTAACTTTGCCATCAACAAGATAGACGAGTCTTAAAAGAAAGTCTTTAGAGAAGCTACTAGAGTTTGTTTTGTAGACACGGGCAAAGGCAATTTT
>Ga0209211_10000573_pt1 | contig 74655 bp, 76 predicted proteins | sample RifGroA2_FD_183992 | JGI IMG/M metagenome (GOLD analysis project Ga0209211, IMG submission 183992) | Groundwater microbial communities from Rifle, Colorado, USA - Groundwater A2 (SPAdes) (version 2) | ecosystem: Environmental > Aquatic > Deep subsurface > Groundwater | place: Rifle, Colorado... | reverse complement strand
TCCGAGCTCTCCAGTCAGGTCGCACAAGCCGGAAAGGTAGTTTTCAGTATTTACTCCCAGGCCGCTCTTTGTAGGTATTTTTTTGCTCTCTACAAACTCATAATAGCATAATGCCTCCACATATTCCTGCTCAGCAACATTATGCATCTCCGTATCCAGCGGCACTTTGGAAATTTTGTCAAGCTCTTTCTTCTTTGTTTTTATCTGGGCTATAAGTTTTTTTGCTTCCCCTAAATCATCCCTGTGGGTAGCGTAAATTATCAGTTTGGATAGCCTGATTATCTCCCTTGATTGCTGAATAGTCATCTCCCTTCTTTTGTCAAAATCTTCCATCTCTTTCCTTATCTCTTCAAAGTCTGATTTGTTTAGCATTTTAACTATAAAGGGAATTATAGCCATTTATAAACCTTTTGAAATGCCGCCATACAAAAGAAAAGTATATATACTCAAAATTTAATTGTGGATAAAAGGATGGCAAATGCTTTATTCGCAGTGTTAGTTGCTCTAATCCTTGCTTACATGCTCTCAGAGTTTTTTAGGTATTTTATGCTTCCCAGGGTTATTGGCCAGATTCTGGCAGGCATCATCTTGGGCATACCTCTTATCAAGGGCAGCCTGTTTACAGCAGAGATATCATCCATCTTTTCTTTTATTACCAATATCGGCATAATCCTGCTTTTCTTTTTTATTGGCTTGGAGATAAGCCTTTTCAATTTCAAAAAAAATTTTAAGGAATCCTCCCTGATAGCATTCTTTAATACTGTAATACCCTTAATTGCAGGATTCTCTGCTGGCAGGTTCTTGTTTCATTTCGATAATATAGTCTCTCTGGTGCTTGGCATTTCTATTGCTGTAAGCTCGCAGGCCATTTCACTTGACATACTTGAGGAGGCAGGGCTTCTGAGAAGCAGGATAGGCAGGCTGATTATAACCTCGGGCGCAGTTGATGATGTGTTTGAGTTATTGCTGATCAGCTCTGTTTTGATAGTATTCCATTCAACAGTGCTTGGCCAGCTAAGCTTTCAAAAGCTGTTTTTTGATACCTCTCTTTTTGTGGTGATAATTATTGCCTCAAGAATCCTGCTGATACCTTTTGCTTTAAAGGTATTTGAGAAGGAAAAATCAAAGTCAGCGCTTTTTATGGGCGCCCTGATTATAGTTCTTTTAATGTCATACCTTTCAGAGCTCTTTGGAATCAGTTCGTTAATAGGCGCATTAATTGCAGGTATTCTGGTCAGGCAAACGCTTCTTAGCGGAGAAGATAGGAGGCCATGGGAAAAGAATGAGATATCCCATTCCATCTATATAATCTCTTTTGGTTTCTTTATCCCCCTGTTTTTTGTCAATGTCGGCATTAACACAAGCATTTCTGCTGTCAGCTCTAACTTTTTGCTTATTCTTGTTTTGGTTGTTATCAATCTTCTTGGCACTTTAATAGGGACTGTAATAGGTGTTTTGATAAGCAAAGGCAGCTTAAAAGAGGGCTTGATTGTGGGCTTTGGGGTTATGCCGAAAGGAGACACAGAGCTTGTAATAGCAACAATAGCCCTCACTAGCGGGCTTATAAGCACAGGCATATTCACTGCGATAATTATAATGGCGTTATCCAGCACTTTTTTAGCCTCAATTATATTTAACCTCTTGATAAAGAAATATGTAATAACAGCAAAATAAGTTATTTTCTATGCCTATTCATTTATACTTTATAAACAACATCCTGCTCTCTGGCATGCTCCTCTACTTTTAAGCCAATGCTCTGCCCTTTCTTTGCTTCATTGACATTCTTATGCTCCATCTGCATTGACTCTATTTTCTGCTTAAAGTTTGATGTAGCTCCTTTCACCAGTATAGTATCCCCAACTGCTAAATTGCCGTCTGTCAGCTTGATTATTGCTACACCTATATTTGTAAAATAGTGAGTTACTATGCCGACTTTAGTTCCTTCCTGCTTAACCTCTTCCTTGGCTTTTTCTTGCTTCTCAACCAATGATATCACCCCCATACCAACTATATTATGCTATTTTATTAATCTTTTGCTTTTTCATATCCAGCTGCCCTTCCAAAATCTCTTGAAGCAACAGTAACCATACTATAGAAATCATTAGCAAATCTAGCAAGCTTACTCCTTGATTTTCTGCCATTTATCTTAATGTCCATGCCGCTTGTTTCTGTTGGGAATTGATAATTGCATGAGTAAATTGATGATAATATTAATCTTAAATCTCCCTCAAAGCCACATTCTAATGAATTTAAATGAAGCTTAACATCAAAACTATCATAACTATCAAATTGATGCCCCATGGAATTAAGTAGCCCTATAACATTGACTCTTTTATTGATATCCAGCCCTCTTTTCCATACCTCTTTTAAGTAAACCCCTGCGTCTGGGTCTATCGTACGTGTGGGCCTGATGTTTAATATAATCCTAATAGCATCGTCTCTTGTTATGCCAACTTCTCTGGATTCCTTTTTTGGCGCAGCTAAATCTTTAGTTCCTTCTGTCTTGTTATAAAAAAATGGTGCCAAAAGGGGCACATAAAAGTATAGTTCATCAACACTATACCCTCGATGAGCTAACGTCTTCACAAAACCGTCAACATCGCCATTATTTGCCATTATTTTTGCGATAGCTGGACCAACTGCCCGCAATTCTGATTTCTCAAATTCTTGAATATTTCTAGTATATTCCTCCATGCTGGCTCCATTTAGCGCGATTTCAGCTATGCTTTCAAGATTTCTTGAATAACACATACACTCCCCTCTTTCTCTTACCCATTTCCCATCCTTATCCAGTTCCATGACCTTTTCAATAAAATGAGCAGGATCAATTCCTCTGCTCCTAAGTTTAAGAGCATGGCCAACTACCTCATTTTCAAAATCATAAGGAACATAGCTTTTACCTTTTAATTGAATAATGCCTTCTCCTATTTGTTCATCATGGAATGGCTCAAATTTTTCCCCCATAACCATCTCAACATATTTTGCCAGAGGCGTCCCTGCCAGAAAATCCAAATCCAATTCGCACATATGCCTGAAAAAAATATCAATTGCAAGATATGATGGTTGGTCCTTATAGCCTGTAACAATTGGTCTAACCAATTCTATATAATTTTTTGATAAATTATCATCAGACCTTTCTTTAGGTACAATGCTACCCTCAGAAGGCACTAAAGGATTATTCATTTTTTAAAAAGAATCAATTCATATTTAAAAATATATCTAATGATGGTTCAATCAACAATAAAACTCATTTAACCTTCTAATAGCATATAATTTATCCTTATCCCCAAGCTTGGCGTTCCTTACAGCATCATCTTCAAAATATTATTCCTGCTCTTCCTCAAATTTGGTAGCGCATTTTTCAGAGCAAAACCTGTAAATCTCGCCTTCTACCTCTCTCTCAACAGACTTTTCTATTAACACCTTTCCGCACTTTCTGCATTTAGCCCCTTGCCCATCTCCTTCTGCCCCTTCCATAAATCCCTCTTCTTCAGGGCTTATCTCGTCATCATCTACTAGCTCCTCCCTTCCTTCCTCAGAATAAACATCTTTTCCTTTTTCTTCATTTTCTTCCTCAACCATATTCTCACCTTTTGAATTTTTTTGGCAATCTTTGCGATAACTCATTCAATTCGTTAATAACCCTCTCAGGGCTGTATTTGCCCAGCTCATTTATTAAGCTTTTGCCTTTTGTCATATCCAAGCTTAATGGCAGTGCAACTCCATCTATTGTATTTTCATCTTTCATGTGCAAAGAAAACAAGCTTCTGCATAACTTTCCGCTTGGCGTTTGGCTTGGGTCAATGTTTACCATTCCTTTCTGCTTTTCATGCCCCCCAACAACCTTAATTTTTAATTCTTCGCTTATTTTTTTAGCCCACCTTCCTGTAAAGCTGGCTAAAGGCTCATTTTTGGAATAGGCAATATATTCATCATAAAAGCTAATAGGAATTTCTTTGTCTAAAAAAACATAAACATGGAAGCTGTTGCCTGTCCACATCACAAATAATTCCCCTTTTACCAAATCCCAGAATTTATCATCCGCCTTAATCACATCAATTAATTCAGCAGCTGCTTTTTGGGCATTCTCTGCCTTTACATTGCCCCTGTCAATGTCAAAAAATATTCTCTCGATAGGCTTTTTTGCTTTCTCATTATTTGTAGCATAAAACAAATCGCTTAAATGCCTTGGCAGGAAATAATCCCATATCTTTGCCTGTGTTTTGTTTATCTTTCCTTTTGCATCATTTAAATTCCCCTTATGCCTTGCCTCTAAAAACTCAGGCGTTATTTCTTTTAATTCTTCTATATACAAAGGCTCTAATTTGCTGCCTCTTTTAATCAAATACGGCATAAACCCTTTCTTTCCCAGCCATATCTTGGCAGCTATTTCTTTGCCGGCTAAATATTTCTTCAGCTTCTCAGCAACAATCCCATAATATAGGAGAACATCTGTCTGCCCGAATGGCTTTATTATTTCCTTGCTCTTTTTTGAAAGCTCTATAAGCTCCATATTTACAATTAAAAAAACAAGCTTTATAAAGTTTACTCAACATAGAAGCACTGTCGAGCTAAATCGCAATTGAAGCGCTGTTGCTCAAAAGAGGATATTATGGACGAAATAGAAAAGCTAAAAAAGAAAATTAGGAAAGAAGTAGAAGAAAATCTTGAATTGGATGAAGAATCAGACATACCGGTGCATGAAAGGTACGTTAAGGAAGAGCAGATAAAGAGAATAAAAAGGAAGTAGGATGCCAAAAGAGATTTCAGCGGGGGCAGTAGTATTCAGGCAGGACAAAGAAGTTAAATACCTGTTATTGAATTACGAAGCAGGCCACTGGGATTTCCCGAAAGGCCATATAGAAGAAGGCGAGGAAGAAAAAGAAACAGTAAAAAGAGAAGTAGAAGAGGAAACAGGCATTAAAAAAATAACATTTATAGATGGCTTCAAGGAAAAAATAAAATATTTCTACAGGAGGGAAGAGCAAACCATCTATAAAGAGGTTGTTTTTTATCTTGTTGAAACAAAAGAAAGCAAAATAAAAATCTCTTTTGAGCATATTGGCTATGAATGGCTGGCTTATGAAGACGCATTAAAGCGATTAACCTTCAAGAATGCTAAAGAAATTCTGAAAAAAGCACATTCTTTTTTGAATTCCAGTTTGAGAAGATTTATCTAACTACTAATTGTTCTTTTCGTAATTTTTCCGTATTTATTGCAATTTTATATAAACTTTAAGGAATAATAGTAAATTGCAAAAATATTGGAACTTTTTACTTGCAATTTACTATTCTAGCAAATCTCACAAATGTTCAATAATTAATGAGATTTGCTATAAGGTTAAATATACGCTTTACTTTCTACGCTTGTTAAGGGGGTTGAAAAATGGTGGTAGACTATAAAAAGTGTCAAAACCCTGATGAAACTTATTGCCCTTATTACAATTTAATGCGCAAATCTTCAGGCTGTTTAAGAGAAGATCCTTCTAAATATTGTGTCTTAGGAATAGTCCAGCAAGAAGAAGCAATATGGTCACTGGGTAGTGTAGTAATAATTGCAAAAAAACAAATAACAAGAGATAGAGTTATTGCAGAAATAAACTTAGCTGTCAGCAGATAAGCTATTTTTTGCTTATTGATTATTCTTTATCTTAATGACGAGATGGACCAGCGCTAATGCTTCCATTGGTCCACCTCTTTTTGATGTGTGGGTAATTGCTTACCCTTCCTCACCTCTTTTTCCTAGCGAGGAAAATTAATTTGGGCCCAAATTCTTGCGCCAAATCAAATATAAAATGGCTCCCTATTCTTGAGTGTGGGGTGGTTTGTAAGAAGAAGGGACATAGGGAGCCAAAGGAAAGCATGAATATTATCTCTTTACTCTTAAGGCTCTTGTGGGCTTTCTTACCTCTTCCGCCCACATAATCCCAATCTTCATCATTTCATCCTTGAATTTTGTGCTTATCCTGTATGTTTTCTTGTACAGGTCATAATCTATCAAGCCCATTCCCTTCATTGGCGTTAATATCCTGTCATAAAACTGCCTTTTGTTGTAGCTTATCTTAACCTTCTTGCCCTGGTAAGGGGGCTCATCAATCTGGTCTGTGATTAAATTGCCTTCATGCAGCTTTGTTGCAAAAAAGCTCATCTCTGTTTTGGTTATCTCTCCCTCATGCTCTTTCATCATCTCCATAAGCAATTTGGCTACTATGATTTGCTGCTTTGTTGCGAATATTGTTTCATAAACATTTTCAGGCAAATTAAACCTGTCAAACAATAATACCATTTTACAATAATATGTCAGAACTAGTATATAAATGTTTCTATTTCCCACACTAGTATACTAAAGAGTATATTAATTGCATTTAATATAACTATGCGGATTATAATCAAAAACATAGAATTGTGTTGCTTTGTTTGGATTGTTTAATGGCTCTGTATGGCTTCCTCCTAGAGCTATTGCAACTCTGCTGTTCACTAAAGAGCTGGCCATAACGCTATTTGGTTCAAATGGGACAATACCGTCGCCTTTGTAATATATAAATAAGCTTGGCACAGTTGTGCAACCTTTGCTTAATGCGCTTAATTCACCATCTCTTGGTATGCCCCCAGCAGCTTTTACAAAGCTGCCAAAGCCAGTTGTTTCATTGCTTAAGGGGGTGTTTACATATACTGCTCTGTTCACATATCTATCCAGCCCCATGCCTTCAACAGCTTCTAATAATCCTTTGCCGCCTCTGCTGAAGCCTATTGCAGTTATTCTGGTGGCATTTGTCTTCTCCTTAAGCTCTATAATCTTGCTGGATATATCTTCTGCAATCTTTTCAACTGAGTTGCTGTAGTCTATCTCTATTATGTAACAATCTTTGCCTTCTCCCTTGATTGCATTAGCTAACTCATAACCATCATCCTTAATTTGTAATGTGCCTAATATTAATACACTAAGCTCTCTGCCTGTATAATCTCCTTTCTCAATCTTCTTATTGCCTTCCTCTGCCTTGCCGGCATTCTTAATCCTGTTCCAAAAATGTTTAATTAAATCCCCTATCTCCTCAGATGTGCTATCGCTTTTGCTGCTATATTCTTTTCCTGCTAAGTGTTCATAATGCTGTCTTTTTGTTTTTCCTTCTAAACTTCCTTTTTTGCCAGCTTGGCTAACTTTAGCTTCCAAACCATTTGCTTCTTCTTGGTTAATTTCTTCAATTATCTCGCCATTTTTCATTACATAAATTGTTCCATCGCTATCTACTTCTAATTTAACATTAGACTCCTCACTAGCTTTTTCTTGGCTATCCTTTCCGCTGCCTTGAGCTACTTCTTTTGCCTTCTGCTCTTCTGCAACTTCTGCTTCACTTTCTGCCATTCTTATACCTCTCAGCTAATTCCCTCCTTAACAATTTGCCGGAAGGGCCTTTTGGTATTTCATCAGCAAATACTATCTCTTTTGGGCACTTAAATTTCTCAATATGCTCTCTGCAAAAATCCAATAATTCTTTTTCACTGGCTTTTGCCTTATCCTTTAAAGCAACAAACGTAACTATCTCCTCACCATAAATCCTGTCAGGCACTCCGATTGTTGCAGCATCCTTTACCTTGCTGTGCTTGTAAAGAACGCCGTCTATTGCAACTGGTGATATTAACTCACCGCCTTTCTTTATTATTTCTTTTATCCTTCCGGTTATATACAGATATCCGTCTTTATCTAAATATCCTAAATCGCCTGTATGCAGCCAGCCGTTCCTTAAAGTTTCTTTAGTTTTCTCTTCCAGCTTCAAATATTCCTTGAAAATATTAGGGCCTCTAGCCACAATCTCCCCTTCTTTGCCACCCCCCGTCTCATTATCATCTTTATCAAATATCTTTATTTCATTAATATCCAAAGGCAAGCCAACTGAGCCAATCTTTCTTCCTTCCAGCGGATTAAATGACACAATAGCGCTGTTTTCAGTCAGCCCATAATTCTCATAAATGCCTACATTAAATGCTTTTTCAAATTCCTTCAGCAGCTCAACTGGCAAAGGCGCAGCCCCGCAGCCGATAAACTTCAGGCATCTTAAATCATATTTTAAAATATCCTCAGGAGGATTAAGCAAAATACTCAGCATAGTAGGAACAACATATGTGAAATTTACCCTATACTTCTCAATCTTCTGCCAGAACTTGCTTCTAGAAAACTTACTGCTCAAAACAATAGCCCCGCCTACACTGAACACAGACATAAAAGCAGGGAATATTCCGCCAGAGAAAAATAATGGATTGGATACCATGCTTATTGAATTTTTATTGATGTGGTAAGCTCTTGCCAGGCTGTATCCCTCATGCAATACATTTCCATGCGTTAATGCTATCCCTTTGGGATTCCCTGTTGTTCCAGAGGAATATAAAAGCAATACTGGATCATTTAATTCCGCACCAACAGCATTTTTAACTTCCTCTGAAAAATCCCCTATCTTTTCTTCATAACTATCCTCGCCTTTAACCCCTGCAGCCAATATATTCTCTACTGTTCTAAGCTCTTTCTTTATCTTTTTTATTTTAGCCAAATTCTCCTCATTTACAAACAAAACCTTCGCTTCAGCATTGTTAACTATAAACTTCAGCTCTTCAGCTGCCAAATCAGGGTTTATTGGGTTAAAAACAGCGCCTATCCTTGCAGCTCCAAACAGCAAATAAATAAACTCCTTGCAGTTGTGAAGCAATGCAGATATCTTGTCTCCTTTTTTTACGCCTAAAGATAACAATAAATTTGCAGTTTTATTCACTATGCTGTAAAACTCCTTATAGCTTACTCTGGAATCATCATCAGAGTATATCAAAAAGGTTTTATCGCCAAGCTTGGCTTTTTCCTCCAAAAATTCCCCTATATTTGTATACCTGACTTCTGGGTAAACCTTCTTTATAACTCTTGCAGGAACACCGCCAACAAATTCATAGCTGTTTACATCCTTATTCACATATGCCCTTGCGCCGACAATAGCATTTTTCTTGATTGTAACTCCTAATCTTATCTGCGCATTCCCGCCTATAACTGCATTTTTCCCGATTCTGATTCTTCCTAATATCAGTCTGTCCTGGTTTATATCATGGGCTGGCAAAGTTACTCCCCATCCAAGAATTGCATTATCCTCAATAGTTACCAGCTCAGGAAACAAAGGATCAATATGAACATCAGGGCTTAATGTTACATTCCTGCCTATCTTAACACCCATAAGCCTGTAAAGAATATTCTTAAACTCACAAGGCGGTAATTTTTTAAAAACCTCGTTTAATGCGCCTCTTAGCAGCATTCCAGTAGGATTCCTAAACTTATGCCATTCAACAGCAGGGTTTAATCTGCCTTTGTAGGGTATATCAATCACATTGATATTCTCATTTTTTAGCATCTTTTTTACTAGCTCTCTCATTTTTATCACTATCTTACCTCAAACTCAAAAACCCAGCAAAATATATATTGTTTACCTCTAAATCTGGTCCTTGTAGTATAATCATAAGAGCTGATATATAAGCTTTTCGTTTTTAACTACCTCCTAGTAATTACTCATATTTAAATTACTTAACCACCACTAAGTGACTAAAAAAACGAAAGATTTATATATTAGTTATATACTAACTATTCCCTATGAAGATGCAATTAGCTAGCAAATTTAGGAATAGACTTCTTTTAGCTAGCCATTGCTATAAGGTTATGGCTCAATAAGCCTTCAGTTTTTTCTTCTAAAACCCAGTAAGGCTTAAGAGAGGCTTCTAAAAATGCTAAAAAAAATCCGCGACCAGGACTATGGTTTCGTCAAAAACGGCGTAATCGGAATCAACATCGAGCGTCTGTGGCTCGAAAGTAGAGATGAGGCTAAATTCATTAAAGAATTCGCTAAAACGCATGCTCACGAGCTGTTGCACATTGAAGTAGCTGTTGCCATAAGCAACAAAAAAAGAACTGTCATAGGGGAAGAAAAAGTAATCAGAAACCTATGCAGTGAGCCCTGGAATAAGGAGATAGAGGCTGTTTATAGCTAAATACCTGTCTCTTATCTTTTGGCAATTTTCCACATTGCATAAAAAAAGCTCACTCGTATCTTTAGCTCTAACCACAAAAAAGTAGAAAGTTTTAAATATAAAACCTGTTTAATTAAGAATACAATGCCAAGCAAGGAATTTACAGTACTAATAGAGCAAGACGAAGACGGTATTTATGTAGCTAAGGTTCCAGACATACCTGGGTGTTATACACAAGGGAAAACAATACAACAGGCTATGGAAAGGGTTAAGGAGGCAATTGAGGTTTGTTTGGAAGCAGATAAAGGCAGCTATGAAAAGATGAAGTTTATTGGTTTGCAACAAATTGAGGTCTAGTTATGGCCAGATTGGTGCCTATTTCTGGTAGGAAATTATGCAAAATAGTTGAAAAATTAGGCTTCCAAAAAGTGCATCAAAAGGGCTCTCATATAAGGTATATACATCCAGATGGAAGAAGAACAGTTGTGCCAGTCCATGGAAATGAAGAAATTGGAAGAGGTTTGCTAAGAGAAATCCTTAAACAAACAAAAATCAGCAGAGAAGAATTTGATGAGCTAAGGGCTAAGGTGTAATTGGGGCGTAAAATTATTGGCCAAAAAACCCCTTTATCTCTTTTCCATATTCTTTAATTATCTTCACATCCATATCCGGCGGAAAGCATCTTTTGTAATTAGGCCATGCATACCTTTCATCCAAAAACACTATAACACCTCTGTCCTCCTCTGACCTGATGCACCTTCCGGCGTTCTGCAGGGTCTTTATTATAGCAGGAAATATATAGCCATAATCCCAGCCTTTGCTGAACAGCTTGTCATAATATCCGATTAGCTCCCTAACTTCTAAAGAAGGCTTCTCTAACGGCAGCCCAACTACAATCACTGCCTTCAGTAAGTCACCAGGCAAATCTATGCCCTCTCCAAAAGAGCCGCTTGCAACGCCAAGCAAAACAGCTCCTTTGTCTTTATGGCTTTTAAATTCCTCCAAAAGTTGCTGCTTCTCCAGCTTGCTAAGCCTCTGCTTCTCCAGAACAATATGCTTTTTTAATTTTTCATATAAAAACTTGTAAACAGAATCCCTCACAAAATAGGACGGAAAAAATAAAGCGCAGTTGCCCGGGATTAAATCTACCAATTCAGAGCATTTATCTGCTATCTTCCTGTACTCCCCTTCATTTCTTCTTGTAAATTTAGTTGTAGTCTCTGGAACAATTAAGCTTAATCTATTCTTCTTAGGAAATGGGCTATCATATTCTTTCTCAACAGCATTGTCAAATCCCAAAATATCCTTATACATCAAAGTGGGGGTTAAAGTGCCTGACATTAAAACAGAGCAGTAAGCAGCTTCAATTATCTCTTTGGTAACCAAAGAAGGATCTAAGCATCTATAAGATAAAGTCAGCAAAGGCTGCCTTCCTTCCATAACACTAAAAATTCTTGAAAATCCTTCATCCTCCCCTCTCCACTTATCCAGGAAATTAGCAACACTTCCGATATAGCTTTGCTTTTGCTTTTCCCTTATCTCATCAGCGATAAACTCCAAATCATTTACCAATTGCTCATAATCAATTATCTCATTGACCTTTCTGGCAAATTCCTCCTTCCCAACCAGTTTCTCTTCCTCGCTTTCACCTAATCCATTATAAATCCCGGCTAAAATCTCTTTTATCCCAGCTAAAAATTCCTCTGTTTCCTTATATCCGAATTTCCTGGCTTCCTTTATAGCCCTTTCTACCATAAAATTGCTGAGCTTTGCTGTCAGCAAATCCCTGCACCTCTTTGGCAGGTTATGCCCTTCATCAATTATTAAAATGCTTTCCTCCAGCTCCTTGCCTATTTTCTGGAAAAAGCTCTCCCTTATTGAAGGATGAAAAACATAATAATAATCAGCAACAATTATCCTTGCCTCTTTAGCCAGCAAAACAGAAATCTCATAAGGGCATAATTTTTCATCTAGGCAGATTTTAATAATATCTTCGCTGTGGCAGGGGCTTATCTTTTTTAAATCCTCCAGAACAGCTTTTGCTTTAACACTGACCTTGTTTTTTTTCTTGGCATTCAGGTAAAACTCGCATTCATCATCTTCCCTCACTTTCTTGCAGTATTCGCTGAATTCATTTGAATATAATGCGTCCGCACCTGGCTGGCCGCACATCCACTGCTTTCCGATAATATCGCAGCTTATTATCTCTTTGCCATACTTTTCCTTAATCTGTTTTAAAGTATTAATCACAATATGGTGCTGCGTATGCCTTGATGTCAAAAAGAAAACAGTTTTATTCTTCTCAAAAGCAAAGCTTAAAGCAGGCCCAAGCGCAGAAATAGTTTTTCCAATGCCGGTAGGCGCATGAACAATCAGATTCTTCTTGTTTTTTATGCAGCTGATTACCTCTTCTATCATCTCGTCCTGTATTTTTCTTATTTTAGGGTATGGAAATAAAATTTTTTCTTTATCCGTCATATAAATCCTGAAAACTATCCTTTGTTTATATATTTTGTCAAAATAATATCAAACAAAAAATTTGTTAAAATCAAAACGTTTATAAATAATAAGCGCTTTCCATAAAATCCTCGATAATCAGTCAAGCATAAGCAAAAAAATAAAAATAAAAATTATTTTTTTTATATCTCAAAAACAAAACATTTATATACTAGGTCCTAATCATTAAAAAATATATATTGCACACGGGGGGTTTTGGATGGGAGATAACAGGGAAATTTTCAATGTCTTTTTCAGGGAAAAGCCAGCGATGATGCTGGTCAACTTAAAAAATACCAAAAGCCAGATTTACGCTTCTTCATTGGCAAAACAGATTGACTGCACATATTCTCATGTTGTAAAAATTTTGCAGGAGATGGAAAAATCAGGCCTGATAAACTGTGAAAAGCAAGGCCGCTTAAAGCTTCTGACATTGACAAAAAAAGGCTCAGAGATAGCAGAGCATATAGATAATATAAAAATAAGCCTTTAATTAACTTTTTCTTCCAAAGATGCCTTGCCCAGAACTTCTTTTGCAGCTTCAATAAATTCCTTTTCTTTTTCTGTTTCTATCAAGGCTCCTGCTGCCCTTGCATGGCCTCCTGCTTCTCCTCCCACCTTGTCAGTTATTGATTTTATAACTTCCCTCAGGTCAATCTCTTTTTTGCCGGAAAACCTTAAAGAAACCTTTGTTGTGTTGTCAAGCATCTGAGCCAAAGACAAAATAAAAGTTCCCTTTTTCACCATATTGCTTTTTGCCACAATGGAAGCCAGTGTCCCTATGATGCTGGCCCTTATCCTGTCTTCAGCATTAATTATAATAAATCCGTCTTCCTTGATAATATTCTCATCACCATTCTCATACCATTTTATTGCATTTACAATCTCTTTTTTGTATTCATTGACGCTTCTTTTGGCTCTTTCTTTAGCTTTTTCATCGCCAAGGCAGGCGCCTATGCCCAGGCTTGCCTTGTCCATCCTGCCGCAGGAATTAAGCAAAGTCGCAAATTCTTTGGCATCCCTTAATGCGCTTTCCTTTTCCTCTTCCTTTAAAATATAAACATTGCCTAAAACATCCTCTGGCTTGTCTTCACTAAGCCTTTTGATGATAATGCCCGCAACCAATTTTTGCAGCTCCTCTTTGCTTAAATGAACTATCTTTGTCCAGTCTCCATTCCTTTTTGGCTCTATGCCTATCTGGTTCAAAAACTGTATTGCCCCTGATTCAGAGCCGGAAACACCCGGAATATAGGGGTCTGTGCAGTACTCCAAAACCTTGTGCAAAGCCCTTGTCTGTGCCCCAAAAATTCTCAGGCCCCTGTCCACCTTTATTTTCCCTTTCTCAATAGCAGTCTTTAATATCTCGCTGTTTAGCTTCAGGAAGCCATCCTCCTCCTGTAAATCCCCGATTGCGCCAATTATAGCTATATGCGCCAGCTCCTCTATTTTCTTATTCAGGCATCTGGCAAATAAATAAACAACGCCGGCTGCCCCTATCTCCTTGCTGCCGTCTATGCCAAATAAATGCGGATTGACATGCACTATGTTTGCTGCCTTAACATCCTCTGGCTGGTGGTGGTCAAAAATAAAAATATTTCTTCCAGCCAAATGCTTCTTTATAACGCTTAACTGCCCGCTGCCTAAATCAGTAAATACATAATTATTATACTCCTCTTTTGCCAGTGACTTAATAACTGCGCTTGTAAGCTGAGGTACAATAGATATGGAGTATTTCCTGTTATCAAGGTTCAATGCCCTGCTCATAATAGAAACAGCAGAAATGCCGTCAGCATCCAGATGGCTTACCAGCCTTATTGTTTCTTTTTTGTCTATTTCCTTAAACCTTTCCAAAGCAATGGCAAGATACTCCTTAAATCTTTCATAATTGTCCATTATCCAAGCCCCCTTTCCCAAAAATAGCACAAATCCATAATTATAGACTATAAGAATTCTGAAACAGCTGCTTTATAAATTTTTGTATCTTCAACTACAATAATTACTTTCCGAATCTCCTTTCTCTCTTCTTATAATCCTCAACAGCCATGACCAAATCCTTTTTTGTAAACTCAGGCCATAGCTTATCAGTAAAATAAAATTCAGTATAAGCCATCTGCCACAACAAAAAGTTGCTTATCCTCATCTCCCCCCCAGGCCTTATTAGCAAATCAGGCTTGTCTTTAAGGCAAAGGTAATCCTCAAAGCCCTTTTCATCAATTTCTTTAACGCCTTTGCTTAATAGCTTATTAATTGCATCAACAATCTCCTGCCTGCCGCCATACCCCATTGCAAAATTAACTATAAACCCGTTGTTCTTCCTTGTTTTTTCCATTAACTCTCTCATTTCTTTCTGTATATTCTTTGGAAATAAGCTTAGCCTACCAATAAAATTAACCCTTATCTTGTTTTTATCCAGCCTTTTATCCTTTTTTAGCTTGCTTATCTGCTTTCTAAACAGATTCATTAAGTAATCAATTTCATTTTTGCTTCTGTTAAAATTTTCAGTAGAAAAAGAGTAAAGCGTTAATTCCTTAACCCCCAATTCATTGCACCAGTCCATTAAATCTTCAACCTTCTTTGCACCTAGCTCATGCCCTTTCCATAAGGCAAGCTTATGCTTTTGAGCATATCTTCTGTTGCCATCTAATATTATAGCTATATGCAAAGGCCCTTTTTTCATAAGAAAAAGCTAATTATTCCTTATTTATATAACTTCCCAAAAAACCCGACAAACACCTCTTTGGGCACCTTTAGGCCAGCCTCAACAAAAGCACTTGCTAACTTAAAGCCGGAATCTTCATTTTCCTTAATCTTTAAATTCACTAAACTCTCAATAGTCTCCTTGCACATAAACCCCTCATTTAGCTCTAATACGATTTTTTTGCTGTCATTGCCTTCAGCATTATAAAACCCAATGCTGTCCAAGTCAACTAATATGCTCCCGTTGCTTAACAATTTGCCTGTTTCCTCAAATCCGTGCTTTATTAACTCAAACCTTAATAAATCTTTGATTATAGCTTCTTTATCATTATCCTTAATATACCCCTCAGCACTGTCAATTGAAAAGTGAGAAAAGAAATCAATCTCTTTCTTAGGCTCCAGCTTAAAAACCCTTCCTAAATATCCTTTAACCTGCTGCCTGGCGCCTTTTTTGCTTCCCTTGCCAACCCGTTTTCTCCATCTGTTCTCAACTATATAAGCATACTCCCTGTTTTTTATCTTTTTTTTACGAATAAAACTCATCTAAACACCTCAATAAAACAGGACATAGGCACCATTAAATATATAAACTTTTCCTTTACAAACTGCCTTTATAGAGTCTATAAACCAAGAATTTTAAAAGTTGAATATACAAAAATACATACTAGTATCATAAAACCCTAACAACATTGCCATTAGGGCTCTGCTCAGAGAAAACATAGCCCTGAAAGCTATAAACTCTGCAGTTATCAAAATCATACCATATATTAGGCTCTAAACCTGCTTTTACACATGTCTGCTCTAAAAAAGTCTGTGCATTCCATTTCTGCTCAACAGCAACCTGCGGCAACAACAGGCCCGAATTAAAAGTGCCTCTTACCAATAACCCATCCCTGCCTATTTTTATCTTTTGAATATAATCCTCAGGATTCCTTACCTCTATCAGCTTTGGCGGAGTTAGTATTGAAATCTCTATTTTTGTGCTTCCAAATTCCTCTTTGCTCAAAGGCGGAAACCTGGGGTCAGAAAAAGCAGCGCCTCTTGCAGCTTTAGCAATGCCCTCATACAAAGGCATTATTGGCTCAGGATAGCCAATGCAGCCCCTTAGCTCATTGCCTTTGTTTAGTGTAACAAAAACACCCATAACAGTTGAGAATTCTGCCTTAATTTCCTTAGTTATCTTCTGCTCTCGTCTTGAAAAATATGTTTCTATAGAATTCCTAGCTAACCCTATCAGCTTTTTAGCCTGCTCTAAATTGAGCATTATCTAAACCTCTTTTGTAAAATCCTTCTCAAACTTATCATTAACCTTCTTTAGCCTTTCAGCAGCTGAAATCAAAGCCTTTTCAGGGTCAGTGCCGTCTGTCTCTATTATGAACTTAGGCTGCCCAACCAAAGGGTGCCTTATAGAATAGGTGGCTATCTTAACATTATTGTCATTATGCATCTCAGCCTTTAAGGCATTGCATAATGTATGGGAAGCTCCCTTTAATTCAAAAATCAGCTTATTCTTCTTTTCTTCAATTACATTTATTTCCATCTTACCAATTGGGATTTCAGCCCTATTTATATGTTTTTCTATTTTTTTATCCTCTATTCTCTCGACGATAAATCCCTTCAAGCCTGAAGCAGCTTACATCAATCCTGTGAATTTTCCTTGTATGGAACCGCTGGGTTGCCTTCAGGGGAAATTTAAAATCCCAGATATGGCTCACTTCATAATTCTTGTCCCTTGCAAAAGCCTCAATAAACTTTTTGCTCTCACTTTTATGAAAACTGTAAACAACAGCTGCCAAACTCAAAGCCCTTTCCAAAAACCCCCTGTCAGCATGCCTCACTTTTGTGCCGAATGGCGGGTTTTCAAAAACAACATCAACTTTCTCATTAAATCCTGCTATATCCTGGCATAAAAATATAGCCTCCCCAAAAGCCAAACCCTCACTTTTCACTTTCTGCCAATTCTCTTTGGCTTTCTCCAATGCTTCCTGGTCAGAATCAACAAAATATACTCTTTTTGCCCCTAAAATCAGAGCCCCTATGCCTAAGATGCCTGTCCCGCATCCCAAGTCAACACTCACTTTTTGCTTAATATCCCCTAATAATGCTGCATTCCATAGCACAGAAGCCCCTGTTTCGCTATCCATAATATACTGCTCAACCATCACTTTTGGCTCTTTAAACCCCTCAAGCTTGGAAAGCACAACAGCAAGCCCTGATTTTGATAAAAACCCTGCCTTTTTATTCATTTTTAACACTCACTTGTCAAAAACCTTCTGTTTTTGAGCATGCTCAGAAACGCTTTGCGTTTCTGACATTTTTCTTAATATACCGCACTATTACGGCTTATCAAACAACAAAATCTCACCTTATTTTAAACAAAAACCACTTATCTTTTATTAACTTTGCCCTTTAAATTTAATCTCATTTTATTTTAAGCAGCTGATTTAGTTTTTATTATTTTTAGTTTTATTGGTTAATTCTGCTTATCTTTTATTGATTATTTTTTATTGATTTGTTTTTTAATTATTAATATTTTTATTATAATTATATTTTTACTTTTTATCAAAAACATTCAATTTTTTCCTAAACTTGTTTATTCCCATAACAATCCTATCATATTCCCAATACTATCCCATTATAGTCCCAATATTTAAACTTTTCTATTCTAATAACATTCCCAAGATAGTCCCACTATATTCCCAAAACAGTCCCAGAAAACGAAATATTTATATATTTTGGGACTAATGTAATGCTAAAATGATGTTCTTCCCAAGAAAAAAGCAGAATACTGAATTGCAGCTGGCCAGGCTCAACAATATGCTGGCTGCCTCTTTTGCCAATGTTAGAAGGGACACGGGCATGATATTCCAGTGGCTTAATTACCTCTACAAAAAAAGCATAGAGCAGGAAAATACAATCAGGCAGTTAAGGCACCATATATCAAGAATGCCTGCCTCAAAAATGCAGCTAAAGCAGCTGATTGATGAGATATATTCCTTTGAGGACATTTCAAAAAGGATTGATACCCTCAGTATAAGGCTGGACACACTTTCTCGGCGAGAAATAGTCCCAGTTGGGACTGAGACTGGGACTAGGACTGAGGCTGAAGCTGTGGATGAAACAAGGCTGGAAAACATCCAAAACAGGCTTGAAAAGCTTGAAGAAAAAAAGCAGACATTAAAGGAAAAATTAATGAAAAAGATAACAAAGAATTCAAAGGAATATGTTAAAACAATTATCCTTTCTTACATAAAAAAATATGAAAAAATATCAGCTTTGCAGCTAAAAGAAATGCTAGTTGATGAGCAGGCTTTGTGCTCAAAAAGCTCTTTCTACAGGCTTCTGGAAGAGATTGAAGAGCTGGATGAAATATCGGTTCTGAAAAAAGGCAAAGAAAAACATTATCTTTCCAAGATAGCTAAAAAGATATAACCTTTTCACAACAATAAACTATTTAAATAAGCTGTAATGCTCATATCTTTAGGGGGATGGTGTTTATGATTAACTTAGATACGAAAGAGAGGACTTTATTCTCCACTCAAAAGGTCAAGCAATTAAGCGAAATTATAGGGGATATAAACGACCAGTTTGAGGATCATCTTCACGCAATAAACGAAAATACCAATGAAATAGAGGCAAATTACGAGCTTCTGAATTCTCTTGGCTCAAAGATTGACAAGCTGAATGAAAGGCTTGAAAAGATAGAGCTTTTTTTGCATGAAAAGGCAGATTTTGAGCTTGAAAAAGAGCAAATTTTTGAGATAATGCCTTTGTCAGCAAGAGAGCAGCAGGTTTTTTTGATGCTTTACACGCTTGAAGAAACAAAGGGCTCAGTAACCTATATGGACATTACCAAAAGAATAGGCCTTACAGAAGATTTAGTTGCAAATTACATAAAAAGCATGGTTGAAAAAGGAGTTCCAATCCTTAAAAAATACATAGCTGGCAAAGCCCATCTAAGGCTTGACCAAAGATTTAAAAGATTGCAGGCAAAGGAAAACATCCTTAAAATCGAGCAAAAAACAATTACAAACCTATTCTAAAATCTTTAAACTTTGCTTAAAAGTTTTATCTCTTTAATCCTACTATAATCTATAATCAATGATTAAAAGGTTTATTCTAATAATTACAATATTGAAAATAAATAAACTAAAATGTTTGAAAAAATTTTATAAAAAATCCTAGAAAACACCCATAACTTTAAACAAAAAACCCAGCTTTTTAGCACAAATCAGCTATTTCTTTAACATATCTATTAAAACGCAACATTTCTACTACTTCTGTATCATTTTTAGCCTATTTTTTAGCTAAAACACAACATTTAAATACAAGTGTTGCGTTTATTTTAATTATTTCCATAAGAAAAAGAGGTTTTTTTAATGGCTAAAAAATTTAATGAATATTACCTTAATTGGGATGAGATCAACCAGATTATATCAGCTGCTAAAAATCTAAAAGAAAGCCTGGTTCTAAAGATCATGGCAAGAACCGGCATGCGCAGGTTTGAGCTTTCTAACCTTGAGGTTAAAGATGTTGATATTGAAAGAAAAAGGCTCTTTATCAAAAAAGGTAAGGGAGCAACTGAAAAAGACCAAAAATCAAGGGCAGTTCCAATTGATGATGATACCTTACAATCAATCAAATTCTACATAGGAAGCCGTAAAACAGGCTTTCTCATACAAAGTAATAAAAAGGCACATGATGGCATATCTCTAAGCCAAATCAATCGTATTGTGGCTAATTGCGCTGCAAGAGCTAATGTTAAGAATCCAAATCCCCAGCTTAATAATATGAACCCCCATATATTCCGCCATAGCTTCTCCAGGCTTAGCCTGGCAGCCGGCATACCTTTCAATATGGTTCAAAGGATAGCAGGCCATGCTGATGCCAGGACAACCTTGCAGATGTATGGTATCCCTTCTATAACAGACACACAGCAGTTATATGAAGAAAAGCTTGTTGGTAAGTTCCAGGAGAAACCAAAGGATAAAGGTAATACTAAACTGACTAAATTTACAGGCAAAAATAATTAAAGTTATAAGGAAATCAAGATAAATTTAACAGTTTATAGCATATACTTTTAGTTTAAAAAACAGGTATTGTAGTTCCTAAAAATATATCCAAAGTAGTACCTAATTTTTATTCCTAAAATACTAAAAATTAATTTAAAAAATTCCTAAAAGAATTAAAGAAATAGACTACAAAATTTATATTCTAAGCTCTATTTTGATTTAAACATATCATAAACTATATTTTAAAAAACATAAATCAAATTTTTTAAAAAGTGAGAGTTTGATATGGTAATCTAAAAAAGATAAAACAACAAAAACAACGAACTTCTCACTTTCTAATACTTTACCATACCATTAGGCACCATAATATACAATACAAACCTTGTTTTATAGAGCCTATAGAAGCAAAATAACCTGATTTTAGCATTTTACAGCAATCAATAACAAAATTTATATGCATGTTAGATAACAGATTATTTATGCAATACTCAGAAGAAACAATAACCACCAACAAACAAGGGAAAAAGGAAGTGAGAGTTCTGCAAGAAATGGGTCAATATGTTAAGTATACTTACTTGGATCTTAAAACAGGCAAGGAAACAAGCAAATACAGCCTAATTCTAAGAAGTGAGAGCAAACAAGAACACCTATTTATTGTGCCAATAAAATCAGGAAAAAGCCTTATTCTAAAGCAGGAAACAGACAATAAGAAAAGAAAAGCCCGGGATAAAGAAAAAAAGAGGGCAGTAACTGTTTTTTAGGAATTTATAGGTATGCATTCAAACACAGATATTGTCATCAAATAAAAAAAATTACCAAATACTTAAAATTTTAGCGCAATCTATTTAAATTAGCAATTATTTCTAAAGACCACGGGCTCGTGATCTAGCGGTTATGATGTCGCCCTTACAAGGCGAATGTCCCCAGTTCGAAAAAGTGAAACCAAAAAGATTTGCTTTTGAAAGTCTGGGCGGGCCCATTAAATTTAACGCGCCAGTGATCTAGTGGCTATGATAGGGCCTTGCCATATTATTGTGAAAAGGCTCTCACCCGAGTTCGAATCTCGGCTGGCGCATTTTTTAAAAGGTATCTCTTAGAAAGTTTTAAATAGAAAATAAAAAATCTATAAATTTATGGGCCCATAGCTCAGTCTGGTTAGAGCGCCGGTCTTATAAGGCCACGTTCTAAACAATTCCGGCAGTTAAGAAAGCCGGAGGTCCGGGGTTCAAAAGTTGGTTATCCAACTGAAAGTCCCTGTGGGCCCACCTTAATCAATGCCCCGATAGTGTAGTCCGGTCAATCATTCGGCCTTTTCGAGGCTGAGACACGGGTTCGAATATCCCAGAGGGAGACCACAAATCCCTCAGGATTTGAAAGTCCCGTTCGGGGCATTTTTTCTTATATAAATTGACAAATATCAAATTAAAAACTTAATCAGCAGCCTCAAAAACAAAAATATTTATAAAGAAAGTCAAATAATTAAAAGCAATTAATTGTTTTAAGGTGATCAAATGAAAAGAAGCTCAAGAAGATGGAAAAAGAAAGGACAAATGAGATGGAAGTGGCAAAGAAAAAGGATGAAGAAGGAGAGAAGAAGGAGAGTTAGAGAATAAGCGCAACATTTAAATATAAGATAGCATTTCATTAGCAAATCACCACCAATTTTCTATATTTTAGATATACAAATTCTAAAATTAAATATAGGAAAGAGAAAGTCATGCTGAAATTTGTACTTGATAGTGTTATCAAGTATTGGTATATTTCAAAAATGCGACCAAAACTCAATAAGTAAGGAATAAGTAATAATAAATCCCGTTGATCCTGCGGGAGGTTGCTGCTATTAGGGTTCGACTAAGCCATGCAAGTCTTCTCGAAAGAGAGGCAAACTGCTCAGTAACACGTCGATAATCTACCCTTAGGTCTGGGATAACCTTGCGAAAGTGAGGCTAATACCGGATAGAGGAAAAAAACTGGAAAATCTTTTCCTTTAAAGATTTCGCCTAAGGATGGGTCGGCGGCTGATTAGGTTGTTGGTGGGGTAAAGGCCCACCAAGCCGAAGATCAGTAGGGGCTTTGAGAGAAGTAGCCCCGAGAAGGGCACTGAGATACTGGCCCTAGCCCCACGGGGTGCAGCAGGCGCGAAAACTTTACAATGCACGAAAGTGTGATAAGGGAACCCTAAGTGCTTTGCTTTTGCAAGGCTTTTGCTATGAGTAAATATCATGGCGAATAAGTGGTGGGCAAGACTGGTGCCAGCCGCCGCGGTAACCCCAGCGCCACGAGTGGGAATCATATTTATTGGGCCTAAAGCGTCCGTAGCCGGTCCGTTAAATTCTTTGTGAAATTGTTATGCTCAACATAACAACGTGCAGAGAAGACTAACAGACTTGGAACCGGGAGGGGTTAGAAGTATTTTTGGGGTAGCGGTAAAATGTTATAATCCCAAAAAGACTACCTGTGGCGAAGGCGTCTAACTAGAACGGTTTCGACGGTGAGGGACGAAAGCTAGGGGAGCGATCCGGATTAGATACGAGAAATTTTCGAAGATAATTTCTGGAGTTATGCTCGTAAATTTCGCTGTTAAACTACATTTACGAGTTGAATCTGGAAGTAATGGAAATTTACTCGCTAACTACCCGAGTAGTCCTAGCCGTAAACGCTGCGAGCAAGGTGTTGCATATTCTTTGTGAATATGCAGTGTCGAAATGAAGATATTAAGCTCGCCGCCTGGGGAGTATGGTCGCAAGACTGAAACTTAAAGGAATTGGCGGGGGAGCACTACAAGGGGTGCGGCGTGCGGTTTAATCCAATTCAACGCGGAGAACCTCACCAGGGGCGACGGCAGGATGAAGGTCAGCTTGAAGAGCTTACCTAACGAGCCGAGAGGTAGTGCATGGCCGCCGTCAGCTCGTGCCGTAAGGTGTCCTGTTAAGTCAGGCAACGAGCGAGACCTGTACTTACAATTGCTAACAACTCTATCAGAGGATTGAGCACATTGTAAGGACTGCCCTGGAAACAGGGAGGAAGGTGCAGGCAACGGTAGGTCTGTATGCTCCGAATCCTCTGGGCTACACGCGCGCAACAATGGTAAGGACAATAGGATACAACTCCGAAAGGAGAAGTTAATCCCTGAAACCTTATCTTAGTCCGGATTGAGGGCTGCAACTTGCCCTCATGACGTTGGAATCCCTAGTAATCAGACGTTAGCATCGTCTGGTGAATATGTCCCTGCTCCTTGCACACACCGCCCGTCAAACCACCCGAGTAGGGTTTAGATGAGGCCTTATTTTTAATAAGTTCGAATCTAAACTCAGCGAGGAGGGTTAAGTCGTCACAAGGTAGCTGTAGGGGAACCTGCGGCTGGATCACCTCCTTTTATTTTTTATTAATTAAGGCATGACTTTTGGGCCTGTAGTTCAGCGGTAGAACGCCGCCCTTGCAAGGCGGAGGTCTTGGGTTCAAAACATTGCTCCTGAAAAGAAGCATGTGAATTTCCCAACGGGTCCATTCATTAATTTATAGTTTTAGTTTGTTTAATCCAAAATTCAATATTGTATTATATTGAATGGTAGGTTGAGATATCAGAAATGCCTTGCATTTCTGAGCATGCTCAGAAACATTTAGTTTTTGACATCATATTTATGAGGCCATGCATAGGCAAAAAAGAAAGCTATTAGGTGGACGACTCGGCTCGAAATAGTGATGAAGGGTGTGACAAGCTACAGAATGCCTTGGCGAGACGCATGTAGTCTTTGAACCAAGGATGCCTCAATGCGACTTCAGCATTAAACCCGTAAGGGTGATTTACACAGGGAATTGAAACGTCTTAGTACCTGTAGGAAAAAAAATCAATTGAGATGCTATTAGTAAGAGCGACTGAAAATAGCAAAAAGCAAACTGAATTCTTTCTTGAAAAAGAAAGAAGATGTGGTGTTGTAAGACCATCCGCATAGATCTTCTTTTGGGAACTTGAATTCTCCTGGAAAGGGGAGTCTTAGAGTGTGATAGCCACGTAAAGGCAACTGAAAAAGATCTGGGTGTGTTCTTGAGTACTGCTTATTGGATATTAAGCGGGAATTTGGGAGGCATCAACTTCCAACTTTAAATATATTTTGAGTCCGATAGAAAACTAAGTACAGCGATGGAAAGTTGAAAAGAACCCTTAACAGGAAGTTAAAAGACTCCGAAACCTAATAGCTATAGTGGGGTACGGCTCGAAAGAGTTGTACCGTTCGTTTTGAATAACGTGCCAGGGAGTATATCTGAGTGGCAAGGGTAATCTTTAAAAGAGCACCCAAAGCGAAAGCAACATACTTGCAGCTTGCGAGAAGTGAGGTATGAAAGTGCCTAGAGTCACTCGGATGTGACCCGAAGCTAGGCGATCTAACCCTAAGTAAGGTGAAGCGAAGGTAAAACTTTGTGGAGGCCTGAAGAGGTTCTACGGGCAAGTGTTCTTCTAACTTGGGGTTAGGGGTAAAAAGCCCATCGAGCCTAGCGATAGCTGGTTCCTATCTAAGTTGGCGGTAGTCAAGCCTTAAGTGAGATAGCTAGTAGTGTAGAGCTACGGATTTAAGATTCAGGTCCCGAAAGGGATCCATCTTTCGTCCAACTCCAAATATATTAGCATCGAAGATCTTAGGAGACGGGAAGCCCGGGGTAAGCTTGGTTTCCGAAAGGGGAACAACCCAGACTATAGTTAAGGTCCCAAAATATCAACTAAGTGTTAAAGGGTGAAAAGTGTCAATTGTCAAAGACAGCGAGGAGGTTGGCTCAGAAGCAGCCATCCTTTAAAAAGTGCGTAACAGCTTACTTGTCAAGACAATTGGCCTTGAAAATGGACGGGGCTAAGTTGATTACCAATACTATAGACCACCCAAAAGGTGTGTGGTAGGTAGGTGTCCTATAAGGGTAGAAGTATCCTCACAAGAGGGTATGGACCTTTTAGGAATAAGAATCCTGGTTGTAGTAGGATCGTAGCAGCTTGAGAATAGCTGTCACTGAAAGGGCAAGGGTTCCTTGACAATGTAAATCAGTCAAGGGTTAGTTGGTCCTAACTAAGTTCCTAAATGGAACAATAGGAAAGGGAAAAAGGTTAATATTCCTTTACTATTTAGGTATGTGCGGCAACGCAAGTTTGGTTTCTAACATTTCGGACTAGACCAACATAGCTCAACTGCTGTGTTAATAAAGATAAATCAGATGAGTGCTATAATGGCGAGACTCTGATTAGACTTTAGAATAGCAGATCGTATGGTCTGTTTGGTTGATGTCTGGAGTTCATAAAAAGGGAATCAAAAAAAATCCTAAATAACCATACCGAGATCCAGCACTGGTGCCCCTAGGTGAGAAGCCTAAAGTGTGAAGGTTTAATCTAGTTGAGGGAACTCGGCAAATTAGCTCCGTGCCTTCGGCATAAGGAGTCCCTGCGATTGTTTGTTTAGCAAGCGATTGCAGGGTGCAATAACTAAGGGGGTTGGACTGTTTAACAAAAACTTAACTGACTGCAAGCCTGTAAAGGTGTGTATAGTCGGTGACGTCTGCCCAGTGCCAGTACTTGAAACCCTGTTTCAACAGGGCTAAGAGCTGGTAAACGGCGGGGGTAACTATAACTCTCTTAAGGTAGCGTAATACCTTGTCGTTTGATTGACGACTTGCATGAATGACGTAACTAGATCCCCACTGTCCCCAACTAGAAACCTCTGAATACTCTTTCCTGGTGCAGAGGCCAGGGATCTCCAGTGGGAAGCGAAGACCCCGTGAAACTTTACTGTAGTCTGTTGTTGCGGTGTGAGTTTTGATACGTAGTGTAGGTGGAAGTCGTTATGTTATGGCTTTTGGGTCATAAATAGACAAAAATGAAACACCACTTTTCAGAGTTTACGTCGCTAACTTCGCAAGAAGGACATCAGCAGATGGACAGTTTGGCTGGGGTGGCACCCTGCTGAAAAGATATCAGCAGGGCCCAATGGTTGGCTCAGGTGGGTCAGAAATCCACTGTAGAGTGCAAGAGCAAAAGCCAGCCTGACTGAATTTATACTAAGCTTAAATTCAGACAAGAAATTGTGGTCTAGCGAACCTCTATGTCCTCCTTGATGGGGGCTAGAGATGACCGAAAAGTTACTCCGGGGATAACAGAGTTGTCGCGCCTGAGAGCTCATATCGACGGCGCGGCTTGCTACATCGATGTCGGCTCTTCCTATCCTGGGTGTGCAGAAGCATCCAAGGGTGCGGGTGTTCACCGATTAAAAGGGATCGTGAGCTGGGTTCACAACGTTGTGAGACAGTTGGTTTGATATCTACTGGAGATGTTGGTATCTGAAGGGAAGGAAGCTATAGTACGAGAGGAACTGGCTTTCGAAGCCTCTGGTCAACCGGTTATCTGTTAAGGTAAGCCGGGCAGCTACGCTTTGTAGGGATAAGTGCTGAAAGCATCTAAGCACGAAGCCCTCCTTGAAAATAGATACCCTAGAACACTTCTAAAACAGGAGTTTGATGGAATCGATGTGTAAGCATGAAGGCAACGACATGTTCAGCATGCGATCTCCAATAGTTCATAATTTTGCCTATGCATGGTTATCATTTTTTTTCTCTTGATAACTTTTAAGATAGCAGCAGCTATATTATTTTCTGCCTCGCAGCTTTGTTGTTCTGAACTGCCTAACTAATCAATAATTTTAAATAAAGGATATAATTCTAATTTTTTATGATATGCTTAGGAATAGAAAGTACAGCCCATACTTTTGGTGTCGGAATTATATGTAGTGATGGAAAAACATTAGCCAATGTTAAAGATAGCTATACGACCGAAAAGGGAGGCATACATCCAAGCGAGGCAAAAAAGCACCATGAAGTTGTTTGTGATAAGGTTATTGAAAATGCTTTAATTAGCGCTGATATTAAAGCCCATGAAATTGACTTAATTTCTTTTTCCCAAGGGCCAGGCTTAGCACCATGCTTAATTGTAGGTATGGAGAAAGCAAAAGAATTAAGCAAAAAATTAAATGCGCCTTTAGTTGGAGTTAACCATTGTATTTCTCATTTGGAGATTGGTAGGCTGTTAACAAAAGCAAAAGACCCAGTTTTATTGTATGTTTCTGGAGCGAATACACAGGTAATTGCCTATGAAGGTGGTAAATACAGAATTTTTGGAGAAACCCTTGACAATGGCGTTGGAAATTTTTTAGACAGTTTTGCACGTGAATTAGGCATTGGCTTTCCTGGCGGTCCTAAAATCTATGAATTGGCTCTGAAAGGAAAAAATTATATTGAACTGCCTTATGTTGTTAAAGGGATGGACATTAGTGTTGGCGGAATTTTAACCAATTTAAAGCAAAAAATTAATTCCGGGAATTATAAAAAAGAGGATTTGGCTTATTCATGCCAGGAAACTGTTTTTGCAATGCTTGTCGAGGTTGCAGAAAGGGCGATGGCGCACTGTGAAAAAAATGAGTTACTGCTTGGCGGGGGGGTTTGCTGCAATAAAAGGCTGCAGGAGATGTGCAGCATAATGTGCAAAGAAAGGAATGCAAAGCTTTTTGTTCCCTCTAATAATGTGCTTGTGGATAACGGCCTAATGATAGCATGGCAGGGCATTTTAGAGAAAAAAAATGCAACTAAAAATTTAGATAAAGTTGATATCAAGCCTTACTGGAGAACCGATGATGTTAAAGGTGATTGGCGTTAATAATATAATTACTTTTGTTCCTTAACCTTCTCAAACTTCTTCTCATCTTCTGGCGATAATGGCGCAAAAATTGCTCCGCATTCCTGGCATATTGTTTGGCTGGTTGAGCTCATGAACACAACATTGGTGCTGCCGCATTCCCGGCATTCCTTTCTGAATGTTTCGCCTGTTTCTTCTATTTCTGCTTTTTTTGTTCTTTTTTTAACTTTAGCCTTGCTTTTCCTTTTTGCCATATTCGGCAAGAGTTAAGAACTCATTTAAAAAAGTTTCGTTTTGTCATGCGGCTGCCAATATCTTCTTAAGAATCTTCTCTTTTCCTTTCCATACTAATGCTTCTTTCAGGACTTCTCCAATTGTTTCCACCGGTATAATCCTTATATTTTTCAATTTCGCTGGGTCAATAATTATATCCTTAAGATTGGATTTTGGAACAATGATGTTTTTTATTCCTGCTTCAATAGCTGCCTCTGCCTTTGATGTTACACCGCCTACAGGCAGGACTTCCCCCCTGACTGACAAAGAGCCAGTCATTGCGTAGTCCTGCTTTACAGGGATATTTTTAAAGGCAGATATTATTGATGTTGCCACTGCTATAGACGCAGAATCGCCTTCAACGCCTTCATATGTTTGCAGGAATTGCACGTATATGTCATGCTTTTCTTTTATATCCTCGCCAAAATATTTTTTGATAATGGCAGAGACATTCTTTATAGCCTCTTTTGCAATTTCGCCAAGCTTGCCAGTTGCTATAATCTCCTTTTCTTTGCCTCCTGGCGTTATCTGGCTTTCAATTGGCAGTATAATTCCTGAATAGGACTCCTCTGCGCCGATAACTGCCAGCCCATTTACCCTGCCAATTTTTTTGCCTTCTGTTACTATAACCTCATATTCCTTCTTTCTCTCGATATATTTGTCTGCTATCTGCTTTTCAAGAGTTCTTGCTATTGTTTTTGCCATGATTATATGTTTTTTCTCAACAAATTTTGATTTTTGCTCTACGGCAACATCACCTGCTGCCCTTATCAGGCCGCCAAGCTCCCTCAGCCTTAAAGTCAGGTGCCCTTTCCTGTTTGCCATCCTCTTTGCTTCCTCTACTATTGTTTCAACTGCTTCTCTGCTGAAATGTGGTATCTTCTTGTCTTTTATAACTTCCTGCGCAACAAAAATAGCTATCTTGCTTCTATTCTCTGGGGTGTCTGGCATTGTCTCGTTCATATGCACTTCATAGCCATAGCCTCTTATCCTTGACCTTAAAGCAGGGTGCATATTCCTTACTGTTTCTATATTGCCGGCTGCCAACAATACAAAATCACATGGAACAGGCTCTGTTCTTACCATTGCTCCTGCTGACCTTTCACTCTGGCCGGTGATTGGGAATTCCTTTTCCTGCAATGCTGATAAAAGCTCCTGCTGGGTGTGCGGCTGTAAAGTTGCAATCTCGTCTATAAACAAAACGCCCTTGTTGGTCTTATGGATCATGCCAGCAACAACTCTTTCATGCGCTGGTGTGCCTAAGCCGCCGCTTTGGAACGGGTCATGAAGCACATCCCCCAATAAAGCGCCAGCATGAGCTCCTGTTGCATCATAAAAAGGCGCTGTTTTTCTTTTGTAGTTATCGACTACCACCCTGGGTATTTTGACCTTGTCAGGCATCCTTTTCCCTAAGTTTAAGAATATAACAAAAGCTGCTAAAAATATCATGCCGCCCAGGAAAAAAGCAGTAAACATAATTGCTCCGCCAGTCGTGCCCAGCTCTGTTTTATACCTGCTTAAAACCCACCATGGGGAGAACATTGCTATAATCACAAGAATAAACATTATGAGGTACTGGTTTTTGAACATGCCGAGGTTTTGCAGGTTTGCCCTTGCAACTATATCCCTTCCCTGGCCTGCCGGGATTGTCCTGATTAAAGGTGTGTTCTCATCATTGGGATTTGGAAATGATAAGATATCCACCAGTTTTTCCCTTGGCAATAGCTCAGCCAAGCCCATGCCAAGCATGCTTTTTCCAGTGCCTGGCTCCCCTATAAGCAGGACATGCCTTCTCTGCAATGCCGCTTTCTTTATTATCCCAACAGCATCATCCTGGCCTATAACCTGATCTATCAATTTTTGGGATACTTTAATTTCTGCAGTGCTTTTTAAATTAAATTCCGCCATTAATTATCATGAATAGATAATTATTTAAAAAGGTTACTATTAATTCAACAGTAAAAATATTAGGCAGTTGGTAGTATAGTTAAAATAAGATAATCGCTAAATAATATAAAAATAAGATGATAATCAATAAAACTAAGAAATAATAAAAAACCAACTTGTTTAAATAGGCAACTTTCTTTAGAAAAGAAAGTTGCTCAAAAGAAAGATGAAAGAAAAAACTCTGCTTAAAATTGCTTTAATCTGCTCGGTAGTTGGGATTGCTCTGCTTTATATATTTTCTGAAGGGATTGAGATAGATGAAAGCACGATTGAGAATATAAACAAAGGCAATATTGGGGAGAGTGTTAAAATAAAAGGCGTTCTTAGCAGGGTTAGTTCCGCAGATAATGCAGTTTTTTTAGAGATTACACAGCCGCAAACTCTTAGTGTGATTTTATTTAAAGAGAGAGATATTAATATAACACTGGAAGAAGGAGATTATGTTGAGATTATCGGCAAAATAGAAGAGTACGAAGGCAAAAGAGAGGTGATAGCAGACAGGGTGAGGGTGATTAGCTGATGCTGTTTTTTGAGCTGTTAGTTGCGATTTTGGCTGGTTGCTTTATTGGCATAATCACGGGCTTGACTCCGGGAGTGCATGTGAATTTAGTTGCTGTGCTTCTTGTCAGCTTATCTGGCTTTTTTCTTGGCTTTACAAGCCCTATTGTTCTAGGCACTTTTATAGTTGCGTTGGCTGTTACCCATACTTTTTTGGATGCAATCCCTTCAATTTTTTTAGGGGCTCCAGATGCTGATATGGCATTAAATGTTTTGCCCGGGCATAGGATGCTGCTGCAGGGCATGGGTTACGAGGCTGTAAAATTAACTGTAATTGGCTCTTTAATGGCGCTAATCTTTACAATCATCTTTATGCCGTTTGTCCTGCCGTTTCTTCCAATGGTCTATTCATTTTTGCAGCCATATATCGGCTATATCTTGATTTTAGTTGTTATTTATATGCTCCTAAAAGAATCCTCGCTTAATGGAAAATTTTTTGGGTTTGTTGTTTTTATGCTAAGCGGGATTTTAGGGTTGATTGTTTTAAATTGGCAAAATTTGGGGCAGCCGCTGTTCCCGCTTCTTTCGGGGATTTTTGGCATTAGCTCATTGTTATTGTCGCTTTCAGAAAATGTGGCTTTGCCGAAACAAAGGGTAACTGAAATTGTTAAAGTTGAAAAAAATAAGGCTTTCAGGGCAATAGCCGGTGCTGTATTTTTTGGAAGCCTGGCTGCTTTGTTTCCGGGCCTGGGCTCTGCGCAGGCTGCTATAATAGCAATGCAGGTTGTTGGCGAAATCGGGATGTATGCCTTTATTATTTTAATTGGGGGAATGAATACAGTTAACTTCACTTTTTCTTTGGCTACGCTTTATTCATTGCAGAAGGCAAGGAATGGTGCAATTGTTGCTGTGCTTGAAATAATTAAGTCTGTTGACATGAACGGATTACTAATATTTATAGGAACTGCTTTGCTGGCTGGCGGAATAGCCACATTCTTAACTTTGGGCATCAGCAGGGTATTTGCTAATTTGATAAACAGGGTGAATTACAAGGCGCTTGCTTTAAGCGTAATTGCTTTTATTACTGTATTAACCATCTACTTTTCAGGCTTTACCGGCTTGTTAATTTTAATTACAAGCACTGCTGTTGGGCTGGTTGCCCCCCTGGCTGGAGTCAAAAGAAGCAATGCGATGGGGTGTTTGCTGTTGCCGGTGATATTGTTTTTCGTGTTATAGAAATCTTTTTAAATAAGGCTTAATTCTTGGGCTTTATGGAAGGAATAATCGCAAATTTCAGGAAAAGTATGCATGTGCAGAAAGGAAACCATATGGTTGTGTATATTGAAGGTATAGCCAATAAGGAAAAGGCTGGTTCTTTGGTGGGAAAGAGCGTTGTATGGAAAAGCCCTGCCGGTAAAGAGATAAAAGGCAGGATAGCCGGTGCCCACGGCAATAAAGGCGCTGTCAGGATTATCTTTGAGAGAGGTATGCCTGGCCAGAGCATAGGCGAAAAGGTTAAGATAGAATAATAATTTTATTCTAGAAACCTACATATTCCTGAGTATTATTGCTTTATCTTTTTCTTCTATTCCTAATTCTTTCAGCTCCTTTTTAACATCTTTCAATTCTATGTTAAGTATCCTTTCTCTCTCAAGCAAAAGGGATATTATCCTTGTTAGAACTTCTATCTTTTCGTCTTTTGTAAGCCTTGACAAGCCTTCCTTCTCCTCTCTTTCTGCCAATTTCAGCTCTTCTTTTATCTCTTTTACCAGCTTGCATATATCTTTCGAATCAAAACTGCATATCTTAAAATCTTTTGTTAGGAGCCTTAGCAGATGCTTGTCAATTTTTTTGTCCTCTATCTCTTTTCCGTATATATCTGCAATTTTATAATTCTTAGCTTACAAATATATAAATGTTTTTATCTTTATTAATAAACATCTCTCCACATAACGCACCATTCCTGTCTGCCTATCTTTATCGTTTTAATCTTCTTGCATCCGTATCTTAGGTATGTATTAACAAACTCCTCTTTGTTTGGTATCTGAAAATAGATTCTTTTTATATTTTTTTTCTTAAAATATCCCATTATCTTTCCAACTAATTTCATCCCGATGCCCTTCAGCCTGTATTTCCCAGCAACTGCCATTGTCGGAACATTTGCCCTGAATAAATGGCTGAAGGAAGAGGGCATAATGAAAGCAAGCCTTATGGTAAACAAGAATAACGGCAGCTTTAAAATCCATTTTAAAGAGAGCAGATTGAGCCACAAGCCGGCATTTCTTAAGCCGCAGATAAATCCTATTATCCTGCCTTTATCCTTTGCAACAATAAACCCGCCCTTGGCTGTGCCAATATAAAGCAGAACAATGTCTTTTATAACGCGCTTATTAATGCTCTTAAACCTTTTTGATAACAGCTCTCTAAAAGATATAAGAAAAAGGCCAACAATTTGGTTTATATCTTGGGTATTGGCTTTGCTGTAGGTTATCATAATTTAAAATGTAATTAATAAAAAAATTAAGCGCCGCCAGCACCAGGGCAGGTAAATATCCCTCTGCTAAACATGATGTATAGCACAACAATTCCTATTATTATCCCTATTATCAGGCCTCCAAAAAACGGGCCTGCGCTTACTCCCATCATCATTGCCTTTCTTTTTAAAGCTTTAAACATCAGCATCACCTCTACCCTATTTAATTTTAATCCTTATATAAAAACTTATCGTTTTTACTGCCGCAAACAAAAACATAAAATTTATATAGAAATAAGATAAAAGAGCAGGTATGAGGAAAAAGACAATCATCTTATTTTTTATTACGGCTTTGTTTATGATGTCTCTCATTTATATAGCAGAAGCAAAAGAAACAGGCATTAGCGGCTCTCTTTCCAAAGCTTTTGGTTTTATAAGCGACATTCTTAATGCAAAAGTAAGATTGCCCAATACTGGATATTTGCCCTCTTACCACAGAAACCAGACAATTTCTTTAGGCGTTTTTGCTGGTGTTTTCATAATAATATACTCTATTATCTTTACAGTAACCAGAAGAATCCCTATGTTTAAGGAGGAAGGAGCTAAAAATGCAGCTATTGGCTTCTCCATTGCCTTCACTCTTATTTCAATCCTGGCTTCCCCAATAGTTGAGTTGGTAGCTAATATGGTGGCTGTTACAGGAGAGCTAGGCGCTGTTGCGCTTTTTGTCATTGCATTGGTTGTAATAGCCGGGCTTTTTGCCTTAACGCCGAAAGCATGGAGATGGACCAGGGGGGAGGAAAGAGAGGTTGAGGAGGAAAAAGAGATTGAGAAGGAGGAAAGAGAGGAAGGGAAGGAGAAAAAAAAGAAAGATAAGGAAGAGGAAGAAGAGAAAGAGGAAGACAAAATAAGAAGGGTAAGAATTGAGCTGGATAAAGAGATTTATGAGTTATTAAAACAGATTATAGATTTATTAAAGGATCTTCCTAAAGATAAAATCCTGGGCAGAGAATACATAGAAGTTATAATCAAAATTATTGATGAAGCAATCAGAAAATTAGAAGAAAAACTTAAGTTGCATTTAGACAAGTTGGAGTTGCAAATAGAGAAAATAATAAAAGAAAGCGAAAAAGAGATAAAGAAAATATTGGAAGAACAGGGAAATAAAATAAGTGATATTGAGGGAACGACCAAGAAGATAATTGAAAAGTTAATTGAGCAAGAATTGTATTTAGAAAGGGTAAAAGAAAGCATTCTAAAAGCATTAGAAAAAACAGAGTTGGGGATTGATAAAGCAACTGGCTCTATTATAAAGCAGCTTGATGAGATCAGAAAAGAAATTAAGAATATTAATGTTGGGAATATAGAGATAACTTTAATCAACATTATAAAAGAGATTGAGGGAATAGATGTTCTAGAAAGGCGCGCTCTGGAATATATCAGAAAGATTATTTGGGAAACTGAAGAGATAAAAAAGATCATTATAGAAATCTATAAGCAACTGGGCGGCGAAGAAAAGCAAAAGAAAGGCGAAGAACAGATTAAGGTAATTTTTGAAGGCGAGATAAAAAGTGTCTGTATAGAGCTAAACAGGTGTTTAGGGAAGGCTTATGGTAAAAGAGCAGCAGGACGGATGGAGTTAAGCAGCAATATTTATAATAGTATCACCTCCATCATTCGTAAAGGCGAAATAATCAAAAATAAAAAGATATTAGTGGGCTTGATTAATGAGGTCCAACGCTGGTTAAAGACACAGATAATACCTAACATGAAAGAATTACAAAAGAAAAACAAACTCAAAGAAATACCTAAATTAATAGCAACAGTTGAAGATGGCTGCAGAAAGATTTTAATTGCTATTGGAAGAATTTAGAATTTTTCACTTCTAAAGAATAGAAACCTTTATATACATGTATTTTGATAGAATAGTTTTATTATAAAACCTTGGTGAGTTTTGATGAAAAAAAAGGCAGTCCTTATACTATTTTTAATAGGCGTGTTCATTATTTCTTTATTGCCTGCTGTTGAGGCAGCAAGAGATGAGGATGCTTTTGGTAATGCTTTTGGTTTTATAAGCGACATCTTAAACACACCAGTTAAGCTGCCGCATGTAGGCCCTGTCTTATCAAAACTGAGAGCTACGGGTAAGACTGCGCCGTTGGGCGTTGTTGGTGGTGCTTTTGTAATGATATACTCCCTTATGTTTGTTGTGGTAGGAAGGATTCCTTTATTCCAGGGAGAAGGTACAAGGAATGCGCGCATTGCTTTTGCTGTTGGCTTTACTATTGTTACTATTCTTGTTTCACCTATAATTGAGACTATAGCAGATATGGTAGGAACTTTAGGCAGTTTTGGTGCTGTAGCGCTTTTTGTTATAGGTATAGTAGCTATAGCAGGATTGTTTGCTTTGACTGGTAAAGCATTTAAGTGGGGGAGAGGTGAAGCTAGAGAAGAAGCTGTAGAGAGGGCAGAGGAAAGAAGAGAAACAGGGGACATAGTAGGAGAAGAGGCAGCTTTAAAGCAATTGATAAAGTTGAATAAAAAAGGCCTAAGTTTTGATGCTGCTGTTGTGAATAGGTTAAAACAGATAATATCCTACCTAGAAAAGCTTATGCGTTACAGGGTTGGCGGTTCTGAAAAAATAAGGAGCATTATGCAACAGATACTGGATCAATTAAACGCTATACTAAGGGCAATAAAAATAGACTTGTCTAATGTTACAAAAAGGTCACAATCTGTCTTAAAGAAGTTTGAGAAATGGAGTATAAAGGAGTTTAGAGATGACAAAACATTAGCAAAAATCTCAGCTAAATTGAAAACTAAAAAAATGATGAAAGATTATAATTACAAGCAAGAGCATATAAGCAATATTGCAAGAAGCATATACGGGCTTAATACAAAAAAGCTCCAGCTCTGTAGCGAGTTGTCAAAAATTGAGAATAACCTCGTAAAAGAAGAAGAAAATTTTTTAAATGTTATGAAGAAAGCAATAGATTTATTAAAAGTTGATAATATACCCGAGGCTATAAGTGAGCTAAGAGCTGCTTTGAATATTGCAGAAATTGAAGAAAGAACAAATATGAGTATAGGTGAGATAGAGCAGGAATTAGTGCAGCTAGTTAAGATGGACCTTGGTAAAGTAGTTGCTCAAATTAATATGATGCGTTGAAGAAAGTTTTATGAGGTGATTTAAAAATGGCAGTGCCTTGGTATAAATGGGACAAGACAAGAGACCCGCTTGTCATTGGATGGAGGAATCTTAAAATAAGACAAATCCAGGTAGGAGTTGGGCAAAGGTTGGTAGGTAGCAAAGCCGAAGCTTCGCTTAAGTTTGCAAGGCAAGAGGAAGAAACAGGGGAGAAAATTTCTAAGGAGGTGGCTAGGTTTGCATCATTTCTAAATGCGTCTAGTAATGCTACAAGATCGTTATATGCTTCATTAGCGCAATTAGGAAATATATTAAGGCTATCCAAAAGGGATATAGAAAGAAAAAGAAATATCAAAGCTTCCATGGATGTTGTATTACGCCTTCTCCAAAAATTCCAAAATTTTGAAAAAAAAGATTTCCAATATGAGCATATTCTGGAAGACCAGATAAGGGTTCTTGAAAAACTCGATTTATACAAAGGTAAGACTCAAAAACAATTAGTTGATGAACTTAAAGCTATAGCTAAAAAGCGGTTAGTTTTTGTGGGCCTCAATGTTGGGTATATAAACAAAATGACTAGCGAGATTACAGCTATTGCAGGAAGAATAATATCTGAGGTAGCTGGCAAGGATAAGCTATTAAAAACATTAAAAAGGGATACCGAGTATGTGAATAACTTAATTATGCAAACATTAAGGAATTATGTGCCTATGATAAAAGAAGAGGTTGTTGAAGCAGTTAAGACAGGGGATATCAATAGAATAGAGGAGGCAATACGGCTCACAACAAGGGTATTAGAGATTATAGGGACTGAGAGAAAAGTTGAAAAAAACTTTATTGATAACCTGGGATACTTAAAAACATTAGAAGAAAGGGAATTGAAATTTGCAATGGAAGAAAAGGAACTTGTTAGGAGATTACAGAAGTTAGGACCTTAACTAGGCTATTTTTTTCTTTTTTTAACTTTTTTTCAAAACATTTATATATAAAAAGTTTAAATATCCTTTCAGGTGAAATATCAATGGTCGGAATCGCAACAAAGCCAGTTACATCATTTTATGACATATGGAGCCTGAGCGCCAAGCTGCTGCAGGAAGTGCAGCTTTTGGTTATGGCAACAAGGAACAGCCTGGCAGTGCCTAAGGAAAGGAAAGGCGATATGGACGAGGCGCTGGAAAAAATCCTGGGTGATTTTACCAGCTATGTAAGGCAGTATGAGGCTGAATTTTTGCACCTGATGGCCCGCCATGTGAATTTAATAAACCCTGCGCTGAATGCATTGCTTGCAAAGAGCAAAAGGGGAGAAAGGGTTGACCCAAAATTAATACAGGGCTATTCCAGCACTTTAGGCAAGATTAGGAAGATATGCAATAATGTTGAAAGGGCTGAGGTAATAGACATACAGAAGGCAAAATTTTTGGCTTATGATGCAAGGAATTTAAAGGCAAGTGTGCAGAGAAAGGTTAATGAGGCAGACAATGCATTAGTCAGGCTGCAAAGGAAACAGGAAGAGATAATCAGGAAGCAAAGAGCAGCATTAAGGGGAAAAAAGCATTAATGTTTAAAAGAGGTGTATAGATGGAAATCAAGCTATGGAAAAGGCCAAAGGGCCCGATAATAATTGAGGGCTTTCCGGGATTTGGCTTAGTTGGGACAATTGCTTCTGAGTTTTTAGTAGACCACCTAAAGACAGAGCAGATTGGAAAAATAATATTTGAGGATATGCCTGCAATGGTTGCAATACATGAAAACAAGGTTGTAGAGCCATTAGGCATATTTTATGACAAGAAATATAATATTGTGATTCTGCATGCCATAACCAACTCTACAGGCTATGAGTGGGAGATAGCAAATACGCTGGTAAAACTGGTAAAAGAGCTGGACTGCAAGGAAGTAATCAGCCTGGAGGGCGTTGGCTCTTCTGCAACAGTGGAAGGAAAAACAGAGGCATTCTATTATACCGATGACAGGAAAAAGGTTGCCAAATTTGCTGCTCTGGGGGTAAAGCCTTTGAAAGAGGGCATTATAATGGGTGTTACAGGAGCTTTATTGCTTAAAACAGACCAGATTAAGATTTCTGCAATATTTTCAGAAACGCACTCAAACCTGCCTGACAGCAAGGCTGCTGCTGAGGTAATAAAGGTTTTGGACAAATACCTTGGATTAAAGGTTGACTATAAACCATTATTGGAGCAGGCTCAGAAATTTGAGGAAAAGGTGAAGGGCATATTGTCAAAAACAGCAGAAGCCGAGGAGATCAGCGAGAAGAAAAAGATGAGCTATGTTGGCTAATAGTTATTATGCTCAATTTCGCCGCTTCGCTTCAAATCAACTTGAATTTATCAAAAGCTTTAATAAGCAAAATACATTAATTTAACAATATGAAACACAGAATTATAATCCCGTTATTTATTTTAGTAGCAATTGTTTTTGTCAGCCAGATTGTTTATGCTGTTCCTGCAGCACCCAGCCCTACATGTGAAATTACTGCCGCGGTTTTGGGTGTTGAAAAAACCAGAACAAATACTATGGGGGGATTGGGGGAACCGCCACAAGTTGATTATTACGAGATACGTTTAGATATTCTTGATATTTCTACATACAGTCAAGGCCCGGACGAGATGGATACTTCTTGCGGCAATTCTTACATAGAATCTGCTGAACGAAATAGGCAAATATTAGTTTTAAGTGAGTATAATAAAAATCCCATTTCAGAAGGTCAGAAAATTAAAGCAAGAATCCATTATGGTGGAGATGAATGGCTTGGAGGTTTTTTCTTATCAGATATTCAAATTTTAGATGACACAACCATTCCGCAAGATAAGAAAGAAGTTGAATCAAGTTATTGGTATTACATTATTCCCGCCATTATAATTTTTTTGGCTGTCATTTTCTATATACTCTTTAAAAAGAGAAAACAATAAACTGTCAGAAACTTTCCACCAGCTTTTAACTGGTGGCTTAAAGCCAATCCACATATTATTTCTGGAAAGTTTCTGAGCATGCTCAAAAACCGCCTAGCTGCTGTACCTAACAGCAACATTCCGCCAGTCTGTGACTGGCGGTTTTTGACAGCTCGGCGGCGGAACTCAAAATTTCTGCCACGCAATGTTGCACTAAACTCTCGTCCCTCCAATCATTTGGTAGAATAGAACAGCACTGTGCGTATAATATCTATTTTTTGTTTACCAGTCCTAAAACCTTTTCTGCAACTCCCCCTATGCTTAACTTTGTCGTGTCAATCACAAAATCATATTTGCTTTTGTCATAGCAGTCATAGCTATAATATTCCCTGTATCTTTTAGCCTCTGATTTCTCCCTCTCCTCAATCTTTTTCTCAATATCCTTGAGGCTTTTTCCTTCTTCCTCTGCCCTTGCATCCTTTAATATTCTTTCCGCCCTTGTTTTTTTGTCTGCATCGAGAAATATCTTAAAATCAGCTTTTGGAATGAAAAAAGCGCTTAATCTCCCGTCAATCACAAAGTTATCTTCTTCTTTGCCAAGCCTTATCTGCCTTTCATCCAGCTCCTTGTCAATTGATTTGTCTTTTTCAGCCAGTTTTGAAAGCTCAAGCAGGGAAATTCCCTTTTCTTTTGCCATCTGCCTCATAAAATCTCCTGAAGAAAAATGCTTCAATCCGAGCTTTTTAGCAACTAATTTGGCTATTGTGCTTTTGCCTGAGCCTGCCCTGCCGCTTATTGTGATTATCATAAAAGTAAAGAGAAAGAGGTTATATTTAAACTTTAGGTAGAGAGGATGTTAGTGCATAACTATCTGGTTTATAACCCTTTCTCCAGACTCCTTACTACTATAATTTTTATGTTCTGAAAGTCCCTCTCTTTTTAAAATTAATGGAATTACATTTTTACCAAGTTCTCTGGCGAATTCAATTGCTCTATTATAAGCCGTTACAGCTTTTTTTCTATATACCTCTGCTCTTCCTTTTGGTTGTTCTAGAGCAGCAGGATTAATTGAATCATTCACATCCTCAGAGTTTGCGATAAGTGTATATAAATCACCAAGAAAAGAATAAGTTTTTAATCCGTCTTCTAAAAGTAGCTTATCTGTCGATTTTGGTCCTAGTTGGCCAGGATTAACTTGTTTATATTCTTCTGCTTTTGTTTCTAATGTTCTTCTTACATCTTCTAGTTTTCTGTTTCCTAATATTATTCCGTTATCACCAACTAATACAAATTGGGTTGAACCAATTACTTTTGCGAAATCTTCAAGCGTAGTTTCAGATGTTCTCATTTTTTATCACCTTATAAAAAGTTGTCTAGAGAATCATATATCTATTTATAAACATTTCTATTTTTGTCTTTGTTTAGTGATAATAGAAATATTTATAATCTAAAATAAACTACTTGTGTAATATGAAACAAAACCTTCTGGAAAAAGTAAGCATCTACCTGCTTAAAAAAGGCTACACGATAAAATCACTGACAAGGACAGCATTTGATATTTTGGCAAGAAAGGAAAGTCAGATTTTGCTTGTAAAGATACTGGGGGATGCAGATTCTGTTTCTGAGGAATATACCAAGGAGATGAAAAAAATAAGTGATTATATCTCCGCTTCCCCCTTGATAATCGCTGAGAAAGCCGGCGGGAAATTACAGGATAATGTTGTTTATGCAAGGTTTGGGATTTACTGCCTGAATTACAACACCTTTTGCGCATGTGCTGATGATAAGATGCCTTTCATAAAAAGGGACCATGCCGGCTTGAAGGCGCAGGTTATAGGCGATAAGCTAAGGCAGAAGATAGAGGAAGAAGGCCTGTCAATCGGCAGCCTGGCAAGAAAGCTGGGCGTTTCCAGGAAGATGGTGCAGAGGTATGAAAAAGGGGAAGCTGAAATTACTGTCAACAAGGCATTAAGGCTTTATGATATCTTCGGGCATTCTGTTTTTGACAAGATTGATGTTTTTAATGTTTCTTCTCTTGCTCTTGCACATGAAAAAGGCAAAAGCTATGTGGCAAAAAAGTATGGTGATTTGGGTTTTGAGGCAGCTGAGACTAAAAAAGCGCCGTTTGACGTGATTGCCAGGAAAGATAAAGAAATAATCCTGACCGAAATTAGCGATAAGGCTTCCCCCCAGTTAAATCCATTGTCAAAGCTGATAGACGCTGACAAGCTGGTTATTTTTAAGGAAAAAAAGCCAAAGGAAAAGGACATGCCTGCTTTGACAAAAAAGGAGTTTTTGGAATTTAAAAAAGCCGAGGAATTGATTAAGTTTCTGAAAGAGTTTGAGGAGTAAAGTTTTTCTTGTTAATCTATAACTCCCTAGCTTAACAGCTCAAAAAACGAGCTTTGGCTATAAAGTAGCTATAAAAACATAATTATTTTATATAAGTGAACTATCTTTATTATTATGGGAAATATTGTTGCTAGTGTTATAACCCTGATGGAGTATTATAAATAAAATGTCAGATTATAAACCAACCAAAAAAGAGATTAAAGAGAGAGACGATTGGAAAAAACTGTTAGAGAGAACTGATTATATAATCCCTCTTGGTAATCTTAGAAAGACAAGTGATGAAGCCAAAAAATTAGAGTTATATAACCAATATGAAATAAACAAAATATTAAAAAGAAATCAATTTGTTATGATCATCTTAACCGCTTTGATTGTTTTATTAACGGCAGTAAATATTTGGCTTACTTTTTATAAGCAATTATAATCCTAACTGCACCAATTTTATCTACCTGATATTGAGTATACTACTTTAAGAATGAAAATATTAACATAAGTTAAATGTTTTCTGTTTTTTCAACAACTAAATAAGTTTTACCTCTTTTCTTTTGTAGACATTCCTTAATTCTAGAGGACAGTTCCTCTTTGTAGGAATAAGGGTTTAGCTCTATAGCTTTTTTATAGTATTTTATTGCTTCGTCATATAATGTTAAATAATCATACGTTCTTCCTATAAACTTGTAAGGGCTACCTCTATCTGGGGCTATCTTTATGGCTTTTCTTAAAATCTTTATTACTTCATTTAAATCTTTTATTTTTTTCTTTGGTATCTCCTCATTATCGTATGGATTTATAATTTCACCATAACCCTTTATTTGTCCATATTCATTAGTTTTTACCGATTTGATCCTATTCTTTATATCAATTGTTATGCTAAGACCCTTTTCACCTGCGGTGACACCCACAAGTGGAACTATTCTATTTGGGTCACCCCATACATTCTTGTTGTATATCTCACTAGCTTTTTTTATTAGTTCATCATATCTTTTTCTCTCTATTTTGGACAATTTTTTGTATTTACTACGCCATTTCGCCGCTTCGCTATTCCATTTTTGCTCTTCTTCTAATTTTTTGATTATATTTTTTGGAACCATTGTTTCCCTATTCCAATAAATAAAGAAGTTGCCACTTTTTTTCATATCATTAATTAAATCATTTAAATCTATCCTATCATCAAAAAATAAGTTTTTCTTGTAAGATAAAGACTTTGTTCGTCCTATAAATTTATCCAACGGAAAAAAACCTACTTTTTCACTTTTACTTTTTAAGTATCTGGCAATATAATAAAAAGCAGATAATGTTTTGAATTTTTTGTTTTCTATTCTCTCGTTTTTATCACTATAAAAAGTGATGTTATATACAGAATCTTGATATTCCAAAGGCAACCAATCATTTAAACCAAAACCATTGATTTTATAGCCACTTGTTCTTATGTGTCTAATAAATTCATCTGTATTTCGAAACTCCAATATAAACTTAGAGAATTTCTGAATAATGCCTTCCACAAATTCAGTTATATTGTCCACTCCCATATACGGGATAGATATAAGGATAAATTATAAAAACTTTCCTACTTTTTGTGTAAATCTCCTAGTTATTGTGCAATTCAGTCTTTTTAGGGGTTGTTGTGCAAAGTCGCTTTGGTAGAAAAATTTATATACTACTTTAAAGTACTAATATAATATGGTATCAAAATTGATTTTGGTTTGGAAAAGTTTATATACTCACTTATTAAAAATATATAAAAATAAGAGGAGGGTATATGGTAAGCAATAATTTTAATTTTTTTATGCAAACTGATTTAAGTAAATATGCTGGTGAATGGATTGCTGTTTTAGGCAATAAAGTTATAGCAAATGGAAAAAGTGCATCCGAAGTATTGAAAGAATCATCAAGTAAATCCAAAGAAAAACCAACTATTATGCGAGTACCAGAAGATAATCAAGTCTTACTATTATAACATGTTTTTTTCTAAGAAAACCAAAATCGATTATACGCACAAATGCCTATTTGAATTTCCATTTACCAAAGTGAGAAATAGTCTCTACCCCTATATTGAAGTTGACCTTAAGTATGTTGATGATAAAAAATCCGAGGAATTAATGATGTGTCTACTTGATTCTGGTGCAGATAACTGCGTATTCCCAAAAGACATTGGCGAGAGATTAGGTGTAGACTTTTCTGAATTAGATCCGATTGACCAGCCAGTTAGAGGAATAGCAGGTGAAATAAAGGATGTTAAAATGTATAAATCCCCACTTACAATAGAATTTCTAGGAACAACTATCCTAACCGAGGTGATTTGGATTGATAAAAAGGATATTAATCCAGTGATTGGAAGAAAAGGATTTTTTGATAAGTTCGATGTTTACTATAAACAATCCACAAATAAGATAACTTTAGTATTCCATCCTACGCCGATGTGTCATTTAAAATAAAAATTATTAGATTTTTTAGTCTCTTTTGTCCTACTTTGGGTAAGGATTATATTTTTCATTTATAAACCAACCACCAACCATAGTTCTTAAGTTTATAGCCACTTTATATCTAACCTTAGGGGCCTATTTTTCAGCTTCATATAGGGTTTATAGCCAACGTCGGGGTTATAGCCAAAGCCCACAAAACCATAAGCTTTATATACCACCAGTTATCCCCTTTTTCTGTAAATGTCAGAAATCCAAAGTCTTAAAAATCGCAAAGCGATTTTTGAGAAACCAGAAACGCAAAGCGTTTCTCAGTTGATTTCTGAGCATGCTCAAGAACCATCCTGATGCGGTAAATGGCAGCAACATTCCACCCATCTGTAATGGGTGGTTCTTGACAAACAATATTTTTAACAAACCAGTGAGGTGGTTTAATATGTCAAGAGATATGCAGCCGATATTTATTTTGCCGGAAGGCACGCAGAGAAGCACAGGCAGGAATGCCCAAAGAACAAATATAATGGCAGCTAAATTAGTTGCTGAAACAGTCAGGACTACTTTAGGGCCAAAGGGAATGGATAAGATGATTGTTGATTCTTTAGGCGATGTTACTATCACAAATGACGGCGTTACAATTCTTGAAGAGATGCAGATAGAGCACCCTTCTGCAAAGATGATTGTTGAAGTGGCTAAAACACAGGAAGATGAAGTAGGAGATGGAACAACTACTGCTGTTGTTATAGCAGGTGAATTATTAAAAAATGCAGAGGATTTATTGGATAAGGAAATACACCCAACAGTTGTTGCAAGAGGCTACAGGCTGGCTGAAGCAAAGGCGCAGGAAATCCTGAATGAAATGGCTGAAAATATAAATGAAAATGATGAATCAACCTTAAGGAAGATAGCAGAAACAGCAATGACGGGCAAAGGAGCAGAAAATGCAAAAGAAAAATTAAGCGAAATAGCTGTTAAAGCAGTTAAAATGGTTATGGAAAAAGAGAATGGAAAAAATATCATTGACCTGGGTAACGTAAAGCTGGAGAAAAAGGTAGGAGCTTCTGTGCATGATTCAGAATTAATTGAGGGAATTGTTTTGGACAAGGAAAGAGTGAATGCAGGAATGCCAAGGCAGGTTAAAAATGCAAAAATAGCTTTAATTGACTCTGCTGTTGAAATAAAAAGCACTGAAATAGATGCAAAAATACAGATAACAGACCCAAATCAGATGCAGGCATTTATTGATATGGAAGAGAATATGCTTAGGGGCAAAGTAGAGAAGATTGCTAAGTCCGGAGCAAATGTTGTTGTATGCCAGAAAGGCATTGATGATATTGCACAGCATTTTTTAGCTAAGAAAGGAATTTATGCTGTTAGGAGAGCAAAAGAAAGTGATATGAAAGCTTTGGTTAGGGCAACTGGCGGAAAAGTTGTAACCAATTTGGATGACTTATCTCCAGATGATTTAGGAAAAGCAGGTGTTGTAGAGGAAGTTAAAGTCGGGGATGAGCAGATGACTTATGTTAAAGACTGCAAAAACCCAAAATCAGTTACTATCTTAATTAGAGGCGGCACAGAGCATGTTGTTGATGAGGTAAAGAGGGCAATGGAAGATGCTATTGGCGATGTAAGCGCTGCCCTGACTGTTGGCAAAATAGTTGCTGGCGCTGGCGCTCCTGAAATAGAGCTGGCCAAGCAGCTTAGGAAATACGCAGAAAGCCTGTCAGGAAGGGAGCAGTTAGCTGTCCAGGCTTTTGCAGATGCTGTCGAAGTCATCCCAAGAACATTGGCAGAAAATGCAGGCATTGACCCTATAGACATATTAACGGAGCTGAAGGCAGCCCACGATAAAAACCAGAAATGGGCAGGCATTGACGTTTTCACAGGCAAGGTAGTTGATTCCTGGAAACAAGGCGTTATAGAGCCTTTGAAGATAAAGACGCAGGCAATAAGCTCAGCATCTGAAGTTGCTGTAATGATATTAAGAATAGATGATGTTATAGCGGGTTCTGGAAAATCAGACGGCGGAATGCCTCCTGGCGGAATGCCCCCCGGAATGGGGATGTAGGTTTTTTATTAAACCTTAAACTTGACAAAAGGCAAAAAATAGAAATGTCGGAAAAGCTTTGCTTTTCTGAGCATTTTAGTTTTTGCTTTGCAAAAACCAAAAGGTTTATATATTCTGTATGTTTATAGCATACATATGACTGCTAATAACATACAATTTACAAAAATCGAGATTCAGATAGCTAAATACATGTTTAAGCATTATAAAGATAGGTATAATGCTCGGCAGTTAGCCAGGATATTAAGCATAAATCATGCCCATGCAAATAAGCTTTGCAATCTTCTGGCAGATAAGCAGCTTTTAATTAAAGAGAGCATAGGAAACTCTGCTTACTTTTCATTTAATTATAATGATAAGTTAGCTGTTAAGTTTATGGAATATATACTAAGTTTGGAGGAGAAGGACTTCCCAAAATGGCTGGTTGTTCTGCTTCACAGCCTAAAAAAGTTCAAACCACATATAGAAATGGGGCTTGTTTTTGGCTCATCCATAAAAAATAAAGATTACAAGGATATAGATGTTCTTCTGATATATGAAAAAAACAGGGCAAAAGATATAGGCAAAGCAAAAGAAGAAATCAGAAAATCCCAGCTAATAGAGCAGCCAATAAGGTATATTGATATTACGGAAAAAGATATTTTATCAAACAAAGAGGATAAAGTTTTTTATAGTGTCTTATCAGATAACCTAATATTCCATAATTCTGAAAAATACGTTAAGGTGATTAAAAAATGCCGCAGATAGACAATCATCTGAAATGGTGCCTTAAAGACCCCAGAAGATTAGTGAAAGTAAAGCCTGATTTGGATTTAGCGCAAAAGCATGTCAAGAAATCAGAGTATAATTATGGTGTCCTGCAGACGCTGGAAAGGCTGAAGATATACGGCTGGGCTTTGAATGTTGGCTTTTATGCCATCTACCACTGTTTTTTAGCGCTTTTGGCCAAGTATGGCTATCAATCCAGGAATCAGGCCTGCACAATAACAGTTCTGCTTACCCTCATAAATGAGAATAAGCTGGATTTGGAAAAGGATTTAGTCACGCAGTTTGACACATTGGATGTTGAGGAGAATCTGGCAAGCCCTACGATAAGGATGGAAAGGGAAGTTTCAACATATGGAGTTGAGACAAGCATAGATTTGGAGCAGCTGAAGAAAATAAAAGAATTAATCATAAAAGTGCAGAGAGAGACGATTAGAATATTAGGGGAATAGATGCAAATTGGTATAACCCCACATTAAATACTGGTCAGGAGATTCAGCATTGGGACCTTTCTGCAGATGTGAAATATATTTTTTAATTTCTTTTTGTTTTTACCATTTCTTGTTTAAATTCGAAAACTTTATATACAATAGCCACTCTGTTAATCCATTATCATTTAATAATATAAAAAAAGAGGATGATAGAATGGCTAAGGAAGAGGAAGGCCCTTACGAGATAATGCCCTACGAGGAAATATCGGCATTAAAAAAAGAGATTGCTGAGTTAAAGAGCAGGAGCAATAGTTCTTCTCAGGATTTGTTAGGTTCAATAGCTACATTGACAAAAAGCATGAATGACATGCTGCAGTTGTTTACAGCAGCTGCTGAAGAGATGAAGCTGGAAGAGAAAACCGAAAGCGGATTAGCAGGGAAAGTTGAGCCTATAATGGACAGATTAGACGAGATTATAGAGCAGAATAAAACAATAGCAGACGGCATGGTAGCTATAGCAGATATGGTAAAGGATACGAAAGAAAAAAAGGCAAGAGAAGCAAGAGAAGAAAGAGAAAAGCCGGTTAACAGGCAAATGCCGCGAGAGCCCATACTGCCTGAATACCATCCCGGCCAAAGAAGGCAGTCAATGCAGCCTTCACAGAATGAGATGCCGGAATTAGAAATGCCGCCATTTCCCGATGAAGAGGAACTGCCTCCGTTAGGCCCATTGCCTCCGGAAGGGCCAATGTCCATGGAAATGCCGTCCTGGCCAGAGCCGAATATGCCTGCTGGCCCATTAGCAGGAGGCCCAATGCCGCCGCCATTGCCTGAGGAAAAGCCAAGGAAAAGGGGCCTGTTTGGCAGAAGATAAGAATGGAAGATATTTCTAGTATCAATTCTTATGCCATGAAAAAGTTTCTAAAGCATTTATTTATTGTCAGCAAAAAATACAAGGAAAGCGAATTGGCTAAGAAAGGCCTTGAAAAGCAGATTAAGAAAGTTAAATTTATCTCTTTTAAAAAGCCAAAAAGATGGCTGATTGAAAAGGAATTAAAGGTTTTAGAAGGCAAGGTTAGTGATGTCTTATCTAAAGAGGCTGAAATTTTAAGGCTGGGCAGGGAAGAAAGCGATAAAACAATTGAATTAAAAAGCAGGATAGGCGAATTAGAAATGGAATTAAGGCATGCTGTAAGAATAGGGGAAGAGGACAAGGAAAAAATATCCCAGCTTAGCTTAAGCCTGGATGAAATGAAAAAAGCTTTTGGCAATAGATTTGAAAGGGAAAAAAGAATAAAGGAATTGGAGAAGAGGGTTATTACAACTGCAAAAAAAAGAAAAGAGTTTTCAGTTTTAGGTAGTCAGATAAAAAATCTTGAAGAAAAATACAATGCCTTAAAGGAAAAAGGCATTGGAAAAGAAAAATTAGCAGCTGTTAAGGAAAAAATAGAATCATTAAAATACAGGCTTGCCTCTGTTTCTTAAATAAATTTCTACAAATCCTTTGCCATCACTGTATTCCTTCCGTTAGCCCTTGCCCTTCTGCATGCCTCTTTTACCATCTCCTCGGCTTTTGCGCACAGTTTTGGGGCAAAATCATCTGAAACATCCAATGGCTGATTATTGCTCTTGGCAAACTCCTTGCTGGCCTTGGCAAATTCCTTAATCAATTCCTTTATCTTTGTCCTGACTATTATAGTAGAGCCCATCTTTTCACCTCAATATTTTAGATTATTTGTTTTTATCTTCTTTTGAGCAGCTTTTCTTTTTAAGAAAAGCTGCTGATAGACAAGTTGCTTAGTCTAATTTTTTTAATTAAGTATCTTTTTATTATCTATGTGCAAACCAAAATGTTACTTTATCTTTATCTTTTTTATCCAGCCTGCAAAATGCAAACCTCTCAAGCTGCACAATTGTCCCGACATCAAGCTCGGTTATTGCTTTCTCGCCCAGCCCTTTCTTTACTGTTCCGTCATCCATTACAACCTCCGTGTTGATCAAATCCTCAGCAGGCAGCCAGTGCATTATTTTGTCGCCTTTTTCCTTGAACTTTTGGTAGTCAAGTGAATCAAAAACAAATCTGTTTTTTTCTTTTTTAAAATTCAGGCAATCCATCAGCCTGTATATCCTGTTCTCCTTTAGCTGCCTGAAATCATTGTCTGAAATATAAAATTTGTCATTGGTGCTGAGCTTTCTTATACCCCTCTCTTTTAAATTTGGGTGCAAATCAAGCTCGCAAACCTGCTCTGGCGCTTTTTCTATTTTTATCTCTTTTGGGTCTTCAACAAAGAAATACCTGTTTGCCTCTTTCTCAACAATCTTCCTGTTTTCAGAATAAAGCGTTTCAATAGGAACTGTTATTTCAGTCTGCGTTAAGCCCAGGCTCAGGATGAAGCTTCTTATTGCTTCCGGCTTTATCCCCCTTCTTGCAAGAGACTGCAGGCTCCATGTTCTTGGGTCATCCCATCCGAAATATATCCCAGCCCTCACTTCCTTGCTTGATTTTGATTTGCTTATCTTTACTCCCTCCAGTTTTAACAGCCCGGTATGCACTAAAACAGGATGCTGCCATCCAAGGATGTCCCATATGAATTTCTCCATCTCGCTTTCCATCATAAGCTCCTTGCCCCTTAAGACATGGGTTATGCCCAAAAGATGGTCGTCAATTGCCCATGAGAGCTCAAGCATAGGCCAAACCATATATTTTTTTCCAACCCTTGGGTGCTCTCTCCCGGAAATCCTGAACAAAACCCTGTCGCGAAAAGCAGGATTCGGGTGCTTCATATCTGTTTTTATCCTTAGAATTGCCTCTCCTTCCTTGTATTTTCCTGCAAGCATATTCTTCCATTCCCTTAAATTCTCATCTGCTGCTGCTTTCCTGTGGCTGCACTCCCTGCCGTCTTCCCTGTTCTTCCTTAATTGCTCTGCTGGGCAGAAACATACATATGCTTTGTCTTTTTTTATCAGTTCTTCTGCGTATCTGTAATAAATATTTAGCCTGTCTGATTTATAGATAATTTTTTGGTCAAAATCCACCTTCAGCCATTTCATCCCCTCCGGGATAAGCTCAAAAGCTTCCTTAACCAGCTGCTTTTCCTCTGAGCCGATTGTGTCATCAATTATCAGCAGCAGCTTTCCGTTGTATTTCTTTGTATACTCATCATTCAGTATAACTGGCCTTGCATTTCCGATATGCAATGGCCCGGAAGGATAAGGTGCAATGCGCATAACAACCTTGCCATCTACCGCCTTTTCAAGCTCCTGCAGGCCTTTTTTTTCATGTTCTTTTTTTTCCAGCAGCTCAGGAGCAGAAAGCTCAAGCTCTTCCCTTATCTTCTCTAATTTCATCCTGCTGATTCCCCTTATAATTTCAGAAGCCTCTTTTGCTATCTCCTTAACTCTTGCCTTAAGCTCTGGAGATTCAGCAAGAACCTTCCCGATTACTGCTCCTGCATTTGCCTTCCCATCAAACTTCAAGGCATTTTGCAGGGCATATTTCCTTATTGTTTCCTTAATGCCCATAATTTTAAAATAAAACAGTCAACTATAAAAGTTTTTTTGTTTTTGAAGCTGCAACTTTGGACAACCGAAAAGTATTTAAATAAGTTATCGCCATAGCTAAGTTACACAAACAAAGGCTAAAGGGGGCTTTAATTAGTAGAATCTTTATTTTAAAGGATAAAATGGCAAGGAAAACGAGCACAATACCAAAGGCAGCTGTTGCAAGGATACTGATGAAAGCAGGCGCAAAAAGGATTTCTCAAAGTGCTGTTGATGAGTTTTCCGCTGTTATAGCTGAAATTGCATTAAAAATAGGCGAGCAGGCATCAAGGATAGCAAAGCATTCCGGAAGGAAAACTGTCCAGGATGAAGACATAAGGATTGCTGCAAGGCAATAAGTTTTTAAATAATCTGTTTATTCTTGTTTTCTATGGGCGGATAGTTCAGCAGTAGAGACATTTATTTAAATACAAGTACTGGTTAACAAATGGAACTTTACCCGCTAGGTTAATAGAGGGGCTGGTAGTTTAACCTGGCTAAAATTCCCCCTTGGCTAGGGGGAGATTCCGAGTTCAAATCTCGGCCAGTCCATAACCAAAATGAGCTTTAAAATATTATACGCTGTGGATTTGCACGGGAACAAAAGATTATATGACAAGCTGGTGGAATATTCCACAAAGAAAAAGGAGATCAAGGCAGTAATTATTGGCGGCGATATATGCCCCAGGCTTGAAGCCAGCCTGGAGGAAGCTGTAAAGCTGCAAAAGGATTTTATAGAGAATTTCTTAATCCCCAAATTAAAAGAGATAAAAAAGCCGTTGTTCATAATGATGGGCAATGATGATTTCAGGGTTAATATGAATGCACTGGAAAAAGGCGAAAAGCAGGGCGTATTTAAGCTGCTGCACAAAAAAATCAATAAAATAGGTAACAAAAATATTATTGGCTATAGCTTTGTGAATGAAATGCCTTTCCTGCTGAAAGACTGGGAAAAGCTTGATGATAAGGATTCAAAGCAGATCACAAGCCCGTCAATGGACATAAGGACTGCTGCCAAGGAAGAAGGCACTATAGAAGAGGACATGGCAAAATTAAAAAAGTTAAGCAGCCCAAAAGAAACAATATATGTCATACACGCCCCTCCGTTTGATACAAACTTGGATATGATACTCAACAGAAATCATGTTGGCTCCAGGTCTGTAAGAAAGTTCATTGAAAAGGAGCAGCCTTTTCTGGTGTTAAGCGGCCATATACATGAGAGCGTAACAGCATCCGGAGAATTTATTGACAGGATTAATAATACTGTCTGCATCAACCCGGGCTCTGAGTATATGGATAATATACTGAATGCTGCTGTAATTGATCTGGACAATTTAAAGGATATAGAGCACGAGATGATATAAGGGGTGATTTAATTGGATTGTGTTTTTTGCAAGATTGCCAGGGGTGAAATACCTTCTGCAAAGGTTTACGAGGACCAGCTGATATTGGCTTTTCTGGACATAATGCCTGCCAGCAAGGGGCACTGCCTTGTCATGTCTAAAAACCATTATGAAACATTCACAGAAATACCCCCAAATGAGTTATGCGACCTTTTTGAGGCTGCTCAAAAAATCAGCAAGGCAATATCTTCTGCTTTGGGAAACAAGGGCTACAACATCCTGCTTAATAACGACAGAACAGCAGGGCAGCTGATACCCCATGCCCATGTGCATATCATACCCCGGTTTAAAGGGGACAGGATAAGGCTGAGCTGGAGCCATAAGAAATATGAAGGCAGGGAAATAGAAAAAATCAAGGAAAAAATAGTTAAGTTTTTATAAGGAATTCTTTTCTTTTCTCTTAATGCCGCTGTAGCTCAGCCTGGTTAGAGCGCTACATCGTATGAAGCGAAGCTCATAAATTTGAGCGATGATCCGTTTGGAGATGATTAACTCAATCTAACTGGGTTACGTAGAGGTCGTGGATTCAAGTTCCGCCAGCGGCACTTTTTTTATAACCACAAGGCACTGGACATCTGCCTGTAAAGTTTATAAACTCGTTCTTTCTTCATTTTTGGTATAAATTCACTATACTTTAAATCCAAAGCTGATAGTTTCGTGATTTAAAATGAATTTCACTAAAAATGGTACGGATCTCTCTGAGAGAAACAAAAAAGTTGCATTAGCGCGTTGGAATAAAGTTCACACTAGACAAACAGAAAAAATACCCAGGGATTCTAAATCATTACTCCTAAAAGCAGCTATTTGTGGGTTTCTTTCAGGTGATGGAAGTGTCCAGAAAAGAAAGGAGAAAGAGTTTTATCATCATCAAATAGATTTTTTTCCAGATAACAAATTAATGATGGAGACTTACATAAAACAGATAAAAACAATTTATAGTAAGGTCCCAACAATCAGAAAAAATAATAAATTTTATTCTGTTCGTTTTACTTCGAAGGTTGCTGTTGAAGATATGTCCAATCTTGCCAAATTCGGCTTAAAAAGATGGACCTTGCCAAAAATTTTATTCAAAATTGAGGGTGCAAAAGAAAACTGGCTTAGGGCATTCTTTTCAGCAGAGGCCTATGTTGGTAGGAGGTGTATAAAGATACAAACCGTTAATAAAAAAGGGATGAAAGAAATCTCAAAGATTTTGGAAGATTTGGGTATAGACAATAATTACTATGAATATAATCCAAAGAAGGCATCTGATTCTCTAGTAAGTATACTCTTTATCACAAAGAAAGAAAGTAGGTTAAAATTCTATAATCTGATAGGATTTTGGCATAGCAAAAAGACCAAGGCTTTAAAAGAATCGTTAGGTTTATAAAATCGAGCAAATACACGCATAATACGCCGCAGTGGCACAACTTGGTACTGCGCAAACCAAACCCGGGCGTAAGACTGGAAATAATATATAATTCCAACCAGGTAAGAAATCTTGTTTCCGAAAGGATCTCCCGGTTCAAATCCGGGCTGCGGCGTATGCTCCTATAGTGTAGTCCGGTTAAGCACATTGGCTTCTCGAGCCGATAACACGGGTTCGAATCCCGTTGGGAGCATTAATTTTTTAAACTCCAGAGAATTCTATCTTATTATGCCAGGATCACATAACCAGGTAGTGTGGTTGCCTCGAAAGCAACTGCCCGAAAGGGCGTGCAGGTTCAAATCCTGCTCCTGGCGTGGGAATATGATGGAGTAACACCAACAGAGGGCATGGGCAGCCACGCCGCTTCAGAAGTCACTAACTTATTATTTCTTTATAGGTTTATAAGAATCCCTCTCTTCTTTCATAATTTTTTTTGCAAGGCTTATGCATCTTTTTAGTTCACTTTTGGTTAGCTGCGCTCTTCCGTCCTTTTCCTTCAATAATTTGCACTTCAAATCAGGATCATGCGGAATGATGTGTATCTTTTTTGCTGGCAAGAACCAGTATGGATAGAGTTGGCAAACCAGCGGCCGGTCTTTATAGACGGCGCATGAACCGCGTTTCAAAAAGATGCAGTCACCATTCTTTTTTATTTTTAATACTGGTAATTTTCCATCTTTAAGCTGGGTATACCTTATATATGCTTCAGAATAACTTGGTTCTTTCTTCATGAAAGAAACTAAAATTCTTGAGAATTTTTTTAGATGTAAAAACTTCCGATAATCATTTCCATATTTTTTCCGAATGTTATCGGCATCTTTTGTCCCGACAAAAACAAATCCATTTGAATATTTGAATTTGCAGCAGTGTACTCTTGGGGGGCATTTTGAACAGGGCATATGGTTTGGTCTTGGCATCATATCACTTACATCTTGTCAATATCAGCGAGCGAATTTACGACCAAACCCTGGCAATTCTTCATCTTTTGTATCAAATTGCTGTCATTGCTCGCATTCCTTATCTGTGCTAACCTGTCTAAAATTTGCCTAAGGAACCTGATAACATCTCCCTCTAAGAAATTTGTGTTCTTCATAATCTCAAAGATATCCTTGCCATGGTAACATGGATGAATGACTGCAGTTAAGGGCGGTATATGCTCAAATCTTGCATCAAGGCGCTGCATCTTCTTCTTCAGCTGGTTAACCTCATAGTTAGTGTATGTTTTGTGAAATTCACTTCGTTCTCTTGGCTCAAAGCAGATTGCAGCTACAATCAATAGTATCTGGTACTCATCCAGCCCTTTGTAAAAATCTGTTGCAAAAATCTCGCCAGTCAGCAATTCATCAGAATAAATTTTTGCCGCAAATTTGCCCTTTTCAGTTAATTTTCTTTCATGAACATACCCTAATTTGATTAATTTTTTCTCAATCGTATTAAAATTATGTTTTATATCGCTTCCCTTCTGGTAGGTATAAAAGCTCATCTTGAGAATTCTTTCTGCCTCTTCTTCGTTGTGCTGGTCTATGAGGTTTAAAACCGTGTTTACAGACAGCTTGAATTGCGATTTTATCGGCTCTTTGTCTTTATTCGTCATTGTTTTTAATAAATTATAATTGTAATCTCTCCGGTCAACCATAGCGTAAACAAATCCTTCATTATCAATGCCCCTTCTGCCTGCTCTTCCGGCAATCTGAAAATATTCTTTGGAGTTCAAAAATCTGAAATTAGCCCCGTCAAACTTCCGCAGTGACTGGAAGCAGACTGTCTTTGCAGGCATATTGATGCCGACAGCAAATGTTTCTGTTGTATAGAGGACACGTATCAATCCAAGCGCAAAAAGATCTTCTATCATTCCCTTTACCAGGGGGATTAATCCTGCATGATGGAAAGCAATGCCATACGGAAGCGTTTGCCTGAGAATTCTTGTAGAATTCAAATTTCGGATTTCTGGCAAAGTCCCTTCTAATTTCTTTCTTACAAAAGAAGTTATTTCAGGTACTGGTTCAAAGATTTTTGCTTTCGCTAGCTCTAATGCCGACTTCTGGCATCCCTGCCGCGAAAAATTGAAGAAAAAACAGGGTAATTTGTCCTTTATGTCTTTGATCAGTTCGATGTGATTCGGCGGCCTTATTTTATTTCTGCTTCTCTGCCGCCCCATTACATGCTCATAATCAGGGATATCCTTCACATCCCTAATCTGTTCTAAAGTGCATATCCCCAATTCACTGTCATAAAAATTTTTATGTAATGGAACATTCCGTATTTCATGTTTTATTGTGATAACCTGGTGGCCTTTGATTTTTGCTATCCAGTCTGAGAATTCCTGCGCATTAGGTATTGTTGCTGAAAGGCATAGGAATCTCACATGAGGCTTAGAAAAAATTATCGATTCCTCCCAGACAGTACCTCTTTCTATATCATTTATGAAATGAATCTCATCCAGGACAACATAGTTAATGTTTTCTAATGACTTGTCATTTGTTAAAGCCATGTTTCTGAATATTTCTGTAGTCATTATGAGTACGGGCGCAGTAGGGTTAATGACAGTGTCTCCGGTAAGCAAGCCTACTTTATCTTCCCCATAATCCTTTGTGAATTCCTTGTACTTTTGGTTGGATAGCGCTTTAATTGGCGCAGTGTATATGACCCTGATATCTTTTTCTACATCTCTGTTGATTATGTAATCCGCAATTAATGTTTTCCCAGAACCGGTTGGCGCAGATACAACAACAGAATGATTGCTTTCAATCGCCCTTACAGCATCTTCCTGAAATTTATCTAAATTTAATCCTTTGTAGATCATACGTTGGATATAAGCCCATGGTATAAAAATGTTTGTTTGCTCCGGTACTGTCATCTTTTTGTCAGTTGTGTTTTTGCCAACATTTATAAACTAATGATTCATTCCATCAATATAAAATGTCAGAATTTTCCACTAGTCTATGACTAGTAGCAAGCTTTGCTTGCATTAAGCTTGTAATGTGCGGAAAATTCTGAGCATGCTCAAAAACCACTTAATGCAGGAACAGACTGCAACATTCCACCAATCAATTGAAAATCAAAGATACTGAAAAATGCTTTGCATTTTTGGTATCTGTTACAAATCTTTGATTTGAAACAGATTTTCAATTTGCTCAGAAATGAATAGCATTTCTGACATCTGATTGGTGGTTTTTGACAGATTCTTAGTGGATTTTTTGATTGTGATAAATATGGCTAAAATAAAAATTAAAGGGCACGAATTCGAAGCAGTTGCTGTTAAAGATTCGTTCAACAGAAGAGCAATACAGTTCAAGAATAATATCATCACAAGCCTTGGAAGGCTTGGCCTTACTGTCGATGATGTTGATATTGAGCTTGAACCAAATGCAATAAAGAAAGCGCCTGCTTCTGTTTCATGGTATCTTGATAAGCAGCATCTATATTATAGCCACAGCTCGAGGAGTAAATACGTTGAGAATCTTTATGTTGTCTTTAAAGTGATTGATCTTGAAATAACTGCCTTGCTTGAAGAGAGAAGGACTCCTGAAGAATTCATAAATGAATTCTCTGAGGATATTGATGTTGCGAAAAAACGCAAAGAAGCAAGAGTCGTTCTCGGTCTTGATCATGATGTTAATGATTTAATAGTAATTGACAAGGTATATAAGGATCTTGCAAAAAAACATCACCCAGATACTGAGAATGGCGATACAGCCAAATTTAAAGAAATCAATCATGCGCATAAAATTCTCAAAAGAGAATTAATGTAAAAATATTAAATGCAAATATGCCACCAGTCTGTGACTGGTGGTTCTTGACAAAAGAATAAGTGAATTGAAGTGGAAGATGGGTTTTGTGGAAAAATACAAAAAACCGGGCTAAATACCTAACTTCCTTCTCTCATTTTCATAATATTTATGCTTATCAAGAAACAAAGCAATAAAATACTCATTTTTCTTTTTTGTAAGTATTGCCCTGAAATTAGTATCCCTGAACCTTAAAACAAAAGCCAGTAAATCCTTTACCTTATCAGAGCTTAGGGCATTACTTTTTCCTTCTTTGCATTCTTTTACCCATTCCATAATTTGTTTCTGCCTGTTCTCTTTTAATCTGTCAAAAACCATATCAAAATGCCCTTCAAAAGTAATATGATCGCCTAGTATTTTCTTTATAGCTTCTTTTGCTTCATCATGCAACAACTTCTAACGCCTCCTTATAAGTTTGGTTGTAGATTTTCCAGTTCTCAAATAATTTCTGCCCCTTTTCAGGATTGCTGTTTTTTTCTATGAATTCTTTTAGCACCCGTTTTAATACAGAAAGGCTATAAGAGTTTATAATCTTTATGATTATATACCTATTGATTAGTTCTATTGAATTGTTACTTTTAATTATTTTGTCGGTTATTGTTTTTAGCTGCATTGAATTAAGCACAACCTTATTTGAGACATATTCTGCCCTTGTTATCAAATCCCTTAACTCGGGAAGATAATCATTTTTCTGCATTATAAGCAAAACAGCAAGCTCATAATAATGAAGAATATCTTCTGCCTTAAATTCTTCTTCTATTTCTTTACTGGATTTAAAATTAGCAACACTTATTGCATATATTGACTTAAAGAAAAGTGTTTTTTCAACATCTGCAAGAAGATAATTTATGTGTATCTTTCCATCCCTGTAATCCTCTTTGCTGTATTTAGAGATTATGAATATGTCTATATCATTATATCTCTTATTATACAAAAAAGAGCCGGTTATCAGCATTTTCATATTCTTATGCTTTCTTGAATATTTCTTTAGAAAGCTAATTGCTTTTTTAAGCCTGCCTTTTCTTATAAGCTCTTTTCCATTTGTTTCAAAGCTTAGATTAAACAATTCTACCATCCCCTGAAGCTTTTTCTTTATGAAATGGTTGTAATAGTATCTTTCATTCTCTGTTAATTTTTTGTCCCTAAGCTTAGCCTTCAATATATTGAAATAATTCTGGCTGAATATATGCGGCACTATGTAAGGCCTTGCATTCTCTAGATTTTCCAAAGTCAGGTAATTTTCTAAATTTCCCATTAGGTATATTAAAATATACTCTATTATATTTAAGCTTTTCTGTTTTTGACATGGTATTTTGGATTGAAGTTATAGGTTTTAGTGTGTTTGTGGAAATAGCCCTTAAATATTGATCTAAGATTATCTGAATAGGCAGTTCAAATAAATCGAAACCATTTATAAAGGTTATATCGCCGCACCTGATTTGAAGCAGTATGTGGAGAGTAGAATTCGAACCCACGAAGGCACTAAGCCAATAAGTATAAGTTTATAAACAAACAACATATTCTAAATGATAATACAATCTGGAGTTAATATGGGAGAATATCAAAGAAGCGGTGGAAGGGAAAGAAAGCCTGCAAGAAAATTTGGCGGCAGTTTTGGAGCAGATAGGCAAAGAGGAAGATTCAGTAGAAATTCCGATGAGTCAACTGGAAGGTATGGGGGCAGGCCAGAAGGAAGATTCAGAAGAGATGACGACAGATTCAGCAGGCAGCCAACTGAAGCGCATGATGTAGTGTGCGATAAGTGCGGCAGAGAAACAACCGTGCCATTTAAGCCAAAGGGCAACAAGCCAGTTTACTGCAGAGACTGCTTTAATAAGAAAGATGATTCTTCTGCAAAAGCAAGACCCGAATCAAAAGGTGTACTTAATTATTCTGCAGACGGCCTTGCAAAAATCAATCAGAAACTTGATAAGATCATGCAGGCATTGAAGATTGAATGATCTCCTGGCGTTTTACAAAATAACAGAAAAGTTTATAAGCAAGTATTCTATAATTAAGAGCAGATGAAAGGAAAAATAATCTCCTTAATTTTTCTAATGCTTTTGTTAGGGTTAATAATTGCTTATGCCGAGGAATCCAGCCAGGCAACAACTATAAAAGAGCAGGTTAAATGTATTTTTTTGAATTCTGGTTCTGAGCAAAAATGCTATACTGGCGATGGAACGTTTAGCTGTTCTGGAACAGAAAGTTGTACAGCTCAGGTTGAGGGCGAGAATGGAAAAACGCTTGACTGGAAAAGCTCCTGCGGAGGTTATGCTTCTACTGTAATTGACGGAGTTGATGATTCTGCTGAATTTAAATGCGAAATCCCTGTAACAACGCCAACACCAGTACCAGAATGCAGCGAGAATAAACAGTGCTGGGATAACTATAAAAGCTGCTATTATTCCTGTTCTGATGGAAAATGCGTTCCATTCCAAACAATTTTGCCTTTGCTTGACTACCCTGATTGCGAAAGTACAATTGTTAAAGAGCAGGTTAAATGCATTTTTGCAAATTCTGCTTATGCGCAAAAATGCTATACTGATGATGGCAGATTTGGATGCTCAGGGGAAGGAAGCTGCACAGCAGATGTTTCTGATAATTCAGGAACAAAGCTGGCATGGAAAAGCACATGCGGAGGATATGCTTATACAGTGGTTGACGGAAACAGCGAATATGCCGAATTCAAGTGCGAAGTTCCAACTTCCACTCCTGCTGAAATTGTTAAAGAGCAAGTCAAATGCATTTTTGCGAATTCAAATTCCGAGCAAACGTGCTACCCCGGGAATGGCCAAGTTGGCTGCTCAGGAACAGGAACATGCGTAACTGATATTTCAGGAGAAAAAGGCAAAACGTTCACATGGAAAAGCACATGCGGAGGATATGCTTATACAGTAATTGACGGGAGTAACGAATATGCTGAATTTAATTGCGGGCAAACAACAACCCAAACGCCTACTGCCACACCCGTGCCAACAACCACAACAACGTCAACACAACCAACAACCCAAGAATGCAAAGATTCAGACGGGCTTAATTATTTCTTAAAAGGGTATGTTGAAAGCATGGGTATGAAAAATTTTGATACATGCAGGGTTATAAACTCAAACACAGACTATTATGACACTTCTGAATGCGCTGGGTCAAACTGCTATGTTCTGGAATCTTCATGTTCAGAAGAGAAAACAGCCAGAGCTGCTGTCTGGAAATGCCATGACAGCTGCAAAGACGGGGCATGCATAGGGACAGCTAAAGAACAGGTCAGATGCATATTTGTTGACCCGGAAATAATACAAAGATGCTATGCTGATATGGGCAGATTAGGATGCCAGGATATAAAAAGAGAATGCTATACAGATGATGGCAAATTTGGATGCTTATGGGAAGGAGGGGTAACATCGGGGCCAATTGAAGGCGGCGGCTTTAAATATACGCCAGATTGCATAGCAGAGATTTCTTCAGAAGATTTTGGGAAAAAGCTTACATGGAAAAGCAGCTGCGGCGGTTATGGCTATACAGTAATTGACGGAAACCATGAAGAGGTGGAATTTACATGTGTTCCATCTTCAAATGTGACAGCAGAGCAGATCAGCGGAAAAGGATTCCTGCATGCCTATTGGCAGTGCTATGACGGCGCAGAGGAAAAGTCAGTAGAAGGCGTTGACATGACAGCATGCAAATCTTCAGAAATCTGGCAGGAGTATGCCGGAGAGTCTTGTAAAAATCACTGTTATCCGGATGGAAGCAAATGCGGTGTAAATTCATTTAGTGTTTCAGGAGAATGCTATATTGATGTGGAAAAAGGAGGGGTCTTTATTTCCCCTGGCGAAGCTGATAAGAAAATTGAGGGCATTCCTGTCCTTGTTGGAGAAAGCGGAAAAACAGAAGAAACAAAAAAAGCAGAGGAAATCTTGATCTGCAAAGACAGCTGCCCTCTTGATGGAAAGTGCTATCCTTTTGGCTACAGAAAGGGAGGAAAATATTGCTCTGATGAAGGCGCATTTAAAGAGCAGTTTAAATCCGAAGAAATATGTGAAAATAATTTTGAGTGCTCAACAAATGTTTGTGTAGACGGAAAATGCATTAGCTCTGGCTTAATCAAAAAAATAATGAGCTGGTTTAAGAAATTGTTTGGCGGAGGAGAAGCTAAGAAAGAGGATATAGAAATTATAGACTGCGGAGCAAGTAACGAATGCATGGAGGATGCATTCAAGGCATGCAAACCAGCCAAAATCAACCAAGGTGGATCAGTTTCTGAGATTGTTGGGATTGAAAGTGAAAAATGTGTGTTAAAAATGACAGCCGACGATAAATCAATGACATGCAAATTTGAAAATTATAAGCTTGGCACAAAGAATCTTGGAAATATGGAGCAGTATTGTGAAGGCGAGCTTGTTAAATATCTTGGAAGCTTCACAACATCATCTAACATTCAAAGTACATCTGTTCCTGCAACAGAGCCCAGCAAAGAAACACAATCTCAACAACCCGAGAAAACTAAGAGAAAAAGTATTATATAGCCAGTTTCAACACAGTCTATCTTTATTTCTACTTGACAAGACGGAAAATTCATTAGTCCTGGTTTTGTCAAAAAAATAATGAGCTGGTTTAAGAAATTGTTTGGGTAATATATAAGCAGGCAGAAAAATCACTCCATCATCTCAATCTCTATGTTTAAGCCCTCAGGTATCGGCACTCTCATGACAAGCCTTAATGCCCTCTCATCAATGCCTAAGTCAATCAGCCTCTTATGGATCCTCATCTCATACCTTTCAAAGGTTTCCTTTCCATCGCCGCACGGGCTTTTTCTAGTAGTTACCTTCAGCCTTTTGGTTGGCAATGGTATTGGGCCCCTCATTTCCACGCCTGTTTTTTCTGAGATGTCTTTTATGTAAGAGCAAACTTGGTTTACCTTGTTTATGTCGGTGCTTGCTAATTTTATTCTTGCTTTCGGCATGGTTAATCACTCTTTACATCATGATAAGCCCAAACTTGTCATGATCCCTTTCGGGACGATTAAAAATTAAAAATATTATTTTTTTACCAGGTCTATACACATTCCAGCAGCAACTGTTGAGCCGGAATCCCTGACAGCGAACCTTGACATCTGCGGTATGTCCTGTGTTTTTTCTATAACTAATGGCTGTACTGGCTTTACCTTGATTATAGCTGCATCCCCATTCTTGATAAAATCTGGCTTTTCCTGCAATGTCTGGCCTGTTGCTGGGTCTAATTTTTTTTCTATAGACATTATCTGGCAAGCAACCTGAGCTGTATGAATATGGAATACTGGCGTATAGCCGACTGTCATAACAGTTGGATGGTTTAGTACTACAATCCTTGCTGTAAACTCAGTTGCAACAGTTGGTGGATTATTAATATGGCCAACTACATCTCCTCTTGTGATGTCCTTTTTCTCAATTCCCCTTACGTTAAATCCGATATTATCGCCTGGCTCTGCCTGCTGCATCTGCTCATGGTGCATCTCTATGGTTTTTACTTCGCCGCTAATCCCCTTGCCTTCTCTTGCCGGAGTTACAACAATCTTGTCTCCAACTTTCATAATGCCAGTTTCAACCCTGCCGACTGGAACTACTCCAATGCCAGTTATATTATAAACATCCTGTATTGGCAGCCTTAATGGCAATTGTGTTGGCTTTTCTGGCAGCTTAAGGGCATCCATTGTCTCGTACATTGTGCCTCCCTTGTACCATGGCATCTTATCAGATTTTTTGAAAATATTTTCCCCTAACAGCGCAGCTGCTGGGACAAAAGGTATGTTTGCCGGGTTATAGCCAACTGTTTTTAACAAAGTAGAAACCTCTTCTTTAACCTTGTTGAACCTTGCTTCATTATAGCCTACTGCATCCATCTTGTTTACTTCTATAATAAGCTGGTCAACGCCAAGTGTCCTTGACAGGAATACGTGCTCTTTTGTTTGTGCTTGTACTCCGTTAGAGCAGTCAACAACTAAAACACCAGCGTCTGCCTGTGAAGCTCCAGTAATCATGTTCTTGATAAAGTCTTTATGCCCCGGCGCATCAATAATTGTAAAGTAGTATTTTGGCGTTTCAAATCTCTTATGGGCCAAGTCAATTGTAAGGCCCCTTTCTCTCTCCTCTTTTAGCTGGTCCATGACAAAGGCAAATTCAAATCCAGATTTTCCAAGCTCTACTGCCCTGTCCTTAAGCTTCTTCATTGCCTGCTCATCAATATTCCCGGAATCATATAGCATCCTGCCTACTGAAGTGCTTTTTCCATGGTCTACATGGCCTATGAATACAATATTTAAGTGTGGTTTTTTTGTTGCCATTTTTATCCTCCTTAAAACATTATTTTTTAAGTATAAGTTGTAGCTATGGAATTCTATGGATATTTATAAATCTTATGGTTTTTTTAAAGATGGGGCTGCAAGAGAAAATTATACTCCAACCTGCGCGTCTGTAAGCCCTTTTCTTGTTTTAATCTGCTTTACTATCTTGTCCTGGAATTCCTCTGGCAATTTCTCAAACATCTGGTCCACTAATGAGCTGCTGCCTCTCCCTTCTGTAGATGACCTTAAGTCAGAAGCCCACCCAATCATCTCTGCTACCGGAAGCTTTGCCTTTATTACAACCATTATTCCTTCCTGCTGCATATCCAATAATTGCCCTCTTTTATTTGAAACCAGTTTTGAAAGCTCTCCCATATATTGGTAAGGCGCTTCTATCTGCAGGACCTGCAGTGGCTCCAGTATTAATGGCTTGGCCATCATCATAGCGCCCCTTATTCCTTCCCTTACAGCAGGGTAAACCTGTGCAGGTCCCCTGTGGATTGCATCCTCATGCAGCTTCATATCCATCAGATAAACCTTGACTTTTGTGCATGGCTCTCTGCCTAAAGGGCCGTTTAGCATAACATCCTCAAACATGTCCAATACCATTTCCATTACTTCACCTAAATAAACCTGGCCGCGGGTCATGTCAATGAACATGCTGCAGTTAAAAATGCCCTTTACCCTTTCAGCTACCTTGCTTTCCATGCCAAGCTCCACCAGCTTGTCCCTTATCTTTGGGTCTTTTTTCTTCAGCCTCATATCAGGCAGCTCTCCTTTTTTAATTGCCAGGTAAATCTCATCTTCCAGAGGCTCAACAACAAAATAAAACTTATTGTGCTTGTTTGGCGTTTTACCCTCTACTTCCGGGCTTTTTTTCATGATTGTTTCCCTGTAAACAACTATTGGCTCTGAAGTTTTAACCTCAACATGCTTTTCAGTTATTATCCTGTTTTGGATAATCTCCAAATGCAACTCGCCCATTCCTGAAATTAAATTTTCTCCTGTTTCCTCATTTATATGTACAGTAACAGATGGGTCTTCTTTTGCAACCTTTCTTAGAACCTCAATTAATTTTGGCAGGTCAGAAGCCCTTTTTGCTTCAATTGCCTGCGTAATAACTGGCTCGAAAATATGCTTTAGCTCCTGGAAAGGCACATCCGGCTCAGAAGTTACTGTTTCTCCTGCTTCTCCTGTTATGCCGGCGATTGCCAGGACATTTCCTGCTGCCACTTCCTCGACCTGCTCAGGCTTAATGCCGTTATATACTAGAACCTGCTGTACCCTTTGCGTCTTTTTTGCAAGGTTAAGGTAAACCTCCATGCCCTGCTTTATAGTGCCTGAAAACAGCCTTCCGGCAGAAATCTCCTTCCCGGACTTTGGGTCAATGACAATTCTTGTGATGACAAAAGCAACCTTGCCGTTTGGGTTGCAGCCCATCAAATTCTTTCCAAATTCGCTTTCCAAGTCGCCAGACCAAATCTTTGGAATCCTGTATTTCTGGGACTCAAGCGGAGTTGGCAGATGCTTTACTGCCATGTCCAAAATAACTTCATGAAGCGGTGAGTTCTCCCAAACCCATTTCTTTCTCTCTTCCTCTTCCATCTCATATATTTTTATCACATCTTTAAAGGAAATGCCTTTTTTCTTCATGAACGGCAGGCTTAAAGCCCAGTTTTCCCTTGCAGAGCCAAAAGCAACAGAGCCTTCATTTATATCAACCTTCCATTTTTCAGCGTATTCCTTTTCTGCAATCTTTGATATCATCTCATTAAACTCGCGGTATATCTTAAGAAACCTTTCCTGCATTTTTTCAGGAGTCAGCTTTAATTCCTTGACCAGCCTGTCAACCTTGTTGATAAACAAAACCGGCTTTACCCTCTCCTTTAAAGCCTGCCTTATGACAGTTTCTGTCTGGGGCATTATGCCTTCAACTGCGCAAACAAGGACGATAGTTCCGTCAATAGCCCTCATAGCCCTTGTAACGTTTCCTGAAAAATCAATATGCCCGGGAGTGTCTATAAGGTTAATTAGGTATTCTTTTCCCCCAAAATCGTGAACCATGCTTACATTAGCAGCGTCTACTGTCAATAATCTTTCCTGCTCATCAGCATGCTGCCATGTAGTCATTCCCTGCTCCAAGTCACCGGCATATTTTGAAGCCATCTGCCCTGCTGCTGCAAGCAGATTGTCTGTGAATGCTGTATTATGAATGATCATTCCCTCAGAAACAAAATTATGGTTTTCAGGAACTGTGAAATCGTAAACAACATCTTCAAATCCAGCCTCAATCGATTTAATTTCTATAAAAGCAAGTTCTTCATGGCATTTGCTTCCTAAAAGCTTGTTAATTAACATCACTTTATCCCCAATCTTTACACTATCGCAAACAGTGCTTCCAGAAATTTTTTTAACAAGGACTCTTAATTTTTCAGCTTTGTCCTTTAATCCAAAGCCAATTTCATTTTCGAAATTTAAGGCAGATAAGCCAGAAATTGTAATAGTGTTGTCTTTCTCTTTTATGGAAATGCAGCCAAATCTTAAAAGCAGCAGGTGTAAATTCTCTATCATTTTTTTGCTTGCTGAAGATATAGTAATGGCGCTTCTTGCTCTTTCAACACAGCCGTCTGTGTCAAAATATCCCCTTAATAACTGGGAGATATATCTTTTATCTGACCTAAAAACAAAATCAGATATCACCACATTATGGGATTTTTTCTTTAGAGGATAGCAAAACAAGCTCTTTAGCATATAGATGAGGGTCATATTAGTATGAACTTCAGGGGTTTTTTCCTTGTGCTTCACTTTTATAGTTTTTATTCCAATATTTCTGCATATTTCAATAAGTTTTTCTCCAAGTTCTTCTTTTCCAACAATAAATTTTTTGCTTGAGCCATCGCCTATGAACAGCCCAGCAATATAGAAAAATTCTTCAAAATTCTGGGGCATATTGATTTTTAAAGAATTCTGGCCCCTCTGTTTTCCAGTTCTGTAAAATATGCATTCTATCTCATCGTAAACTTTCTCTAAATCAAGGCTAAACAATTTAGATATAGCAACCAAATCACCCAAATTATACCTATTCTGCCAGATTCCATGGTAAAAGGATCTTTCTTTAATTGATATGCCCACCTGTTTTTTTAAGTTTTTAATGCCATAATTAATTATTTTTTTTGTTAAAAAGCTAGAAAATTCCTTTTTAAGGTTCACATAAAAATTTTCAGATGAAAGCCTTTTCAAAATCTCCTCTTTTATTTTTAAGCAAGATTCTGCATCCAGCCTTCTTGCACAGACAACCCTGTCGCCAAGTTTTAGCTCTTTTGCCTCAATTTCTATAAACTCCCCATCCTTAAATGCAATATATTTGTGCTCTGGTGTCGTCTGAATTCCAAAACCATTTCTTAGCGTTACCTTTATTGTTTTCCCTCCTGCAAGCCTCCATGCATGCTGGATATTCTTTTTCTCGATTTTCCCTGTGCTTTTATTAAGTGAAAAAATCTCTGTTTTATTAGCTGGAGAAAAAATTGTGTAATCCTCATTGTCTTTAAAAATCTCTCCTTCCTTTGAAATCTCTTCAAAAATCTCTTTAGCTGCCTTTACGCTGCCATCAGCCAGCATTATTCTTGAATCCCCGGATACGCACTTGCCATGGTGTATATGCGCAGAGGTGCAGATATTCCTAATCTGCTCAGGGCGTTTCATAATCCTCTGTATCTTCTCAATCATGCTTTCTCCCATTTTAATGCCTCAGAATTTACTCCTCACTTTTCTTTTTTTTCCTTCCAGAAATATTCTGATTTTTTTACCTCTTTTGTTTCTATTGGATAAATTGTATAAACAATCTCTTCAGGCCTGAACCACAGCTTGATTTCCCTTTCAGCTTCCTTCTTGTTTTCAGAGGCATGGATAACATTCTCAAAAACCCCTTTGCTTGTTATCCTTCCGTATTTTCCCCTTATTGTAGTTGGCTCTGCCTTTTCCGGGTTTGTTACCCCGACTATCTTTCTTACTTTTTTGATTGCGTTTTCTCCGTGATAAACCAGAGCCAAAACCCTTTTGGTGTGGTATTCACCCATTATATATCTTATCAATTCATCAAAAAACTTTTCCTCTCTTAAATGCTGGTAATGCTCCTCTGCCAATTCCCTTGTAACCTGGGCTATTTTTGCCCCGACTATCTTAAGCCCTGTTTCTGATAAAGTAGTAATGATATTTCCGGTAAGCGACTTTACCAGGCCGTCAGGCTTTATTAAAACCAGTGTTTGCTCAACTGCCATACTATTCCTCTTTTTTTCCAGCCTTTACAAACCTTTTGCTCCATCTTGTCGTGATTGGCTTTCTTTTTAATTTCAGCATGTTATTTTCGCATTTTGATGAGCAAAAATATAATACCTTTGAATCAACCTGGACGTACATCTTCCCAGTGCCTTTTCTGATTATATCCCCGCAAAATGTGCATTTTACCATTTTATGACCCGCCAATCCTGCCGCCTTTGTCCAAAGGCCTTGCTTCAAACTCTGTTTCCCTCAGCATCAATATGTCCCCAACCTGAACCGGCCCCTTTAAATTCCTCCTTATTATCTTGCTTTGGTCTCTTCCCTCTAAAATTTTGCACCTTACCTGTATTGCTTCCCCTCTTGAGCCTGTCCTGCCGATAATCTCCTCAACCCTTGCCGGGGTTGCCGGGCTAAACTTTACAACTCCCTTTACAGGCTCTTCTTTCTCAACTCCCTTCATCCCGGGCTTTTCTTCCTTTTTTGTTGCTCGTGGTTTTTCTTCCGGCATTTTTATTCTCTCTTGGCTCTTGTTTTCTCTGCTATTTCCTTTATTAAATTTTTTGCTTCCCCTTCCTGTATTATCACTACAGAGGCTGTCCCGACATCTATGCCTGCAGCTGCCCCAAGCTCTTCCTTGCTTGGAACCTGGACGCAAGGCACATTTTTCTCTTCGCAAAGCAAAGGCAGATGCATTGTGATCTCAGGAGGTATAACATCCTTGGCTATTGCAACTAATTTAGCCTCTCCCTTTTCAACCACTTTGGTTGCTTCATTAGTCCCTTTTCTTATCTTGCCGGTTGATTTTGCTATCTCAATTGCCTCATAAACCTTATCCACAATCTCTTTTGGTGCTTCTGCCATTTTATATTCCTCCCAATAAATTTTTACCGAGGTAATAATAAAGAATTTACCTCACTCACTTAGCCTTGGCTAAGCTCATCAATCATAGGTAACCATTAGTTTTGCGCTGTTATTTAAAAAGATTTTGGTTTTGGTAGCTTTGTCCGAAAAGTGAGCCGCAAAAGTCTGCTTGATATTTGTTTAATACTTATTCATTATTTTCTGAAGATTATTTAGAAATTCAGTTGTATCTACAAAATAGTTAGGGTATGCTTTTTGTAAATCATTAGCTTTATCTACTCCAACAAGAACCACATCATAATCTTTTCTACCAGTATGCCTTTTTTCAAGTGCGGAATAATCAATAATTGCTTTTTGTTCTTCTTCTTTTGTATATGATTTAATATTTAATTTTTCTCCCAAAATATCTAACTCTAATAAGAAAAATTGTACTTTTTTCTTACTCTTAGTTTTAATTTCTTGTCCAAAAAAATCCATCGCGCTTGTCCATCCACCCATTTTGCTTATTACGTTTAATTCTTCTTCTCTTTTCTTTATTTGAGAGTACAACTCCTTTTCATCTTCTGGAGTGCCAGAAACGCATGGACAACCTTCCATTTTAGCAAATGCAGAACTGACTAACTTAAAAAAATCCATCCAATCTGGATGTCCTTCACTCGATTTAATTGCTTGTCTTGTAAAGAAATCTACTGTTTCAATCGCCGTTGCCCAAAAATGTTGTAGTTTTGACCTTATCTGAACTTCTACACGCAACCCATTAAATTCTTGTTTTCCTTTGTCGCTTTTATATTCATAAACAACGTGAATGCTTCTATACCCATCTGTTTTAGGATTAGTAATATAATCCTTGACTCCAATTTTCTTATGCTTTAAATCTCCTTTTAAATAATACTTCTCCCATAATTCTCTTACTTGAGTAATGTTTGATAAAACTGCCCTGCACCCACCAATATCTTGCATCTGGTAAAGTTTCATCGAAGGCTTGCGGCCGTTATAACTTCTCTTTAACTTATAAATAATAGCAGGAACACGTTTAAGGCGTTGTGCGGTTAGTGAATTTTCATCTACTTTTTGTGATTTATTCTTTAATCTCATCTGGAAAATGTGCATAGGGTAGCTATGGGTGGCTCTCCAATTGTCTAAAATTTCTAATGCTCTGTCTTTTTCTTCATCTGAACTTTTATCATTAATCAAAATCTTTCCAGCATTATTGATTTCAAATTTAGAATATTTCTGTTTCTCCCAAACCATAAGATAATGAAATACCTAGTTATATTTAAATCTTTGGTTTGCGCGGTAAGATTATAGAGGAAAAACAATAAAAATATAGATTAATCCTATTTTTGCGCGGTTTTAATCTTCTTTGGCTTATTCCAGTAAGGACTTTTACACTTAGGGCATATAGTCGGCTCTTCTTCTATCTTCGTTCTTGGTATCCATTCATGCCAGCATCTTTCGCATTTATAGCCTTCGACTGTGATTTTTATTTTTGCCATACCTCTCAAGTATCATAGCTGGTATATAAATCTTACCTCTTTAAGTAATACTTAATAGCGTAAGAAAACTAAACATTTATATATAAGTCTTACTTCATAAAGTATATCCTTAATAAGTAAGAAAGGCGAAAACAATACAACAAGAACAAATAATGGCAAGGAAGTAAAGGGGCGTGTAGATAGCCCAGACATCAAGAATAGAAATAACGGAGAAAGGATATTGGAAAGTTTGGAATCAGCTTTCCATCCCGTATTGCGCAATCCTCAGCTCATATATGGCATCCTTTAAATCGCCGGAGCAGTCTTCAATCCCGCCAACAAGGCCATTTATTATTTCCTCATTGAAATCATTTTTTTCATAGCTGCAGCTCATTTCCTTGCCCTTGAAGAGAGATATTATTTCCTCTGGCTCAGCTTTGTCAAAGGATTCTATTGTTTTTATTAAATTGCAATTTTCTGCCTTGTATTTTATTATGGTTGTTGTATTTGCCAGCTTTTCCCTTAAAACAGCATTTTCACAGTTATCTGCCTTTTTTATAAAGCAGTCCCTGCTGCAGCCTTGTGGCTTACTTGAAGCAAATAAAACAGCAATTACTGCAATTACCACAATTGCCAAAAATACATAGCTAATCCTGTTTAGGTGGTGCGGCTTTATTATAGCTGGCTTTTCTATTCTCTCTTTTGGCTTTAGCTCTGGCCTTTTAATCTCTTTAAAAACAGAATCTATTATTTTAGGGTTATAATGAAACTCTATTAAAACTTTCCTCAACTCCTCTTTGGAATAGCCTTTTTTCAGGTATGTTTTAAGGTAATTTCTTATCTTTTCTTCCTGGCCTGCCATACTACCCTCTTTTTTCTCTATTTTAAATAAGTTTGTGAGCACTTTATTGTGAAAAGAGTAATTTTAATTACTATTATTTAAACTTCTTGACCTTAATGGATTTTCCGGATTTCAGCTTTTCTACTATCATTTTCTCTGCAATCTTCATCACTTTTTTGATAACCTCTTTTGGGATTTTAATTTTGAAGTCCTCCTTCAGCTCATATAAAAAGTCAAACAAAAATGCTGGAAAAACATCCCCGCCTATCTCAGTTTGGTGTATGCTTTCTTTTATAATAACCTCCCAGTCAATATTAAATTTTTCAATTAGCGAAGCAGCATCATTCCTGTCTTTTTCCCTTTCAGTGGCGCATTTAAGTGAAATAATGTCTTCCGGAGAGATTGTTTTAATGATTAAATTGCCAAATTCATGCACTTCTTTAACCCTGTCAGCTATTGAAGAAGAAATTTTAAATCCTATAACCTCGTTTAAGAATAAATCAAATCTTGTGTCCCTTCCTTCCATCATTACTGGCTTGTCTCTGGCTATATCATAATGCGCAAATATCGGCCTTATGTTCTTTCTCTCATTAAAGCCTATCTCATATAATGCCTTTTTTACGCTGTCAAATGATTTCTTATCCAAAAAAACCAAATCTACGTCTTTTGTTTCTGTCTTTGCCCCATAAAACATCATTGCAGAGCCGCCAATAGCCAGGCATTCCGCTTTTTCATCCAGCTTAGCCCCTATTAAATTAAACAGCTCATTTTGGTCAGTTATATTAATCATTCTTTGTACACCTCTAAATCCGCTTTATTGAAAGGGATAAAAACATTCCATTCCTTTTCAATGCCTTCAAAATCCTTTGATTTTATCTTTTTAATAATATATCTATCTTTTGCCTTTCCATTAAGCAGGGCTTTTCTTGTTCTTTTATCCATTCTTTTTACCCTGATGATTGTTTTAGCAGCATCGTATAAAGCTCCAATCTTTCTTGTTATGCCCTCTTTTTTAGCAAATTTTAATAGCCTTGGCCAGCTCTTTACCTTATTGAACAAGCCCAAAGCAGCTAAAACAGTCCTAAAATCCCCCTCTTTAACAGCCCTTACCACAGCTTCTTCTATTGTCAATTCGTGGCCATGAACCTTATGCTGCTGTTTTGTGAATAATTTAACCTTTGAATTTTCATTTATTATATCATACAGCCCTTTGAAGCCGATATCTGGTTTTTTAACTGTTCTTATTCTGTACATCCTTATTTTTCTTTTCCCATAGCCTGTTTCAACCAGCCCTTTTTTCCTCAGCTCCCATGTTATATTTACAGCAGTTCTTCTGGATACACCCAGTTTTTTAGCTATAGTATCTGCTGTTTGCAGCCCTTCCAGCGTTTTGGCTATTTCGTTTAACTCCATTTACATCACTTTTTATTTTAAAAAAGGTGATGTATAAGAACTAATATATAAATTTTACTAAAAAAATCACCAAATTTCAGGCTTTTTGGCTTGGATTTCATTAATCCAGTTGAGTAAGGTAATCAAAATTGTATACTTTATTCAATTGGAAAATTTTATGTTTTGTCAAAAACCACTGCGGGGTTTTTGAGCATGCTCAGAAACTTTCCATTATCTGAATTGAGATTGGCTTTCAGCCACCAGTTACATGTCAGAAATGCTAATCATTTCTGAGCACAGTCAAAAATCTGTTTCAAATCAAAGATTTGTAACAGATACCAAAAATGCGAAGCATTTTTCAGTATCTTTGATTTTTGATGAACTGGTGGAAAGTTTCTGACATTTCTTAGTATAGGTACTCAAGGTTATCAAAAACGATAACTTTGTAAACTAAAAGTAATAAAGAGAAAGATGGGTTATGAAAACAAGTTTGAGCAATCATCCCCCAATTTCAAGCTTTTCAACCTCTTGGGCTAAGATGGAGTCTGGCGTTCTAGCGGCTGCTTGTTTCACTTTTAGCCGGTTATTCACTTCTTCTTCACTAATGCCAATCTGATCATAACGTGTTATTGACTCTTTGAGTCTTTCCTCTAAATTTTCAGAATCTGCTACTAGCTTTTCCAAAATCTGTTCTGAACTAAATCTCTCAAATTCTATGCTCTCTATTATCTCCGATAACCTTGTTCTATCTTCAGCAAACTTCTCTATTTTTTCAATAGATTCTCTGTAGTCCTCAAAATTTCTATCCCTGTAATAATAACCCCAATTTTTATTTTTATAGGTTTCGTATAACCCTGCAAGTGATACAGAAAAATCATGAGCAATAACTTTATTTTCTTTAACCAGATATTGAGGATCAGCCCTGCTTAACCATAAGCTTACCATATCTGCAAGTTGATAGTTTTCCTTATTTTTTAAGACAGATTCTTCTCTTTCCTCTTTTGCGCCTTCAAAATATTCTATTAACATCCATTTTTCTCCGTTTTCTATTTTAACGCCTAAAACTTCTGGGGCTAATACCCCTAATTCCTTGTTTATTATTGAGGCAAGCTTTTCTCTTTGATAAATATCATATGTTACATCTATTTTTTCTCCAAGCTCTTTGTCAACCCATGTCTTTACAACCCATTTCTTACCTCTAAACTCTACAACATTATAACTAGAGAATGAACTAAGTAGTGTTTTTATTTCATACTCATAATCTATCCTACTTTCTATACTAAACCACTGCATACCACCCCCTTCACCAATTTTACCAACAAACTTTATTTCTTCACCATCAACTGTCTTTACCACATCCCCGATTTCCGCTTTTTTTAATTTTATAACGCCTAATTCTCTCAATGCATTATACGCAATCTTTCTTAATTTTGGATCTTCGCTTTTATCATCAAACGTCTCTTTTAATATAGCTATACCTCTTTCGTCATTAATATACCCTAAGATTGTAGCTATATTTCCTTTGAAATGAAGGTTTTTAGTTTTTTTAAATGCATCTATTAAATAAGGAATAGCTGGTTTTCCTATCGCAGCAAATTCTCTGCGCGTATCCGTTCCAGGTACATAACCTGGTGAGATATGCTTTACGTAACTAATAAGCTGTTTGATTTTCCATCCTTCTTTATCCTCTTTCCACCACCCCCTAACTATTTCAACCAGCCCAGCGCCCGGTATTCTTGCAATCCCTGTTTCTGCCGTTATGCTTTCATATTCTGCCCTTATCTCTTCATCTGTTGCCAATCCTTTATTCTTAATTCTTATTTGTAAAAGTTCAAGATGCTTGGGCATTGGTGTTTCTCCTAGGATAGCGGTTAATTCTTCTTGAGTTAGGGTGGGTTTTTCTTTATCCTTAATCACATCAACTACCCATTCGCCCAAATCTGGCTGCGTATATTCTGTAAATTCCTCAGCAGGCATCACAAACTCTGCCTCTGAATAAAATTTCTCAATGCTTACTTCTCCATTATTGGCAAAAAGATGTCCTTTGCCGTCAGCTTTTGTCCTTGTCCTTCCCTCATATCCTTGCTTGTTTAAGTAATAAGTTACCAGTTTGCCGGATTTTGCTTTTTCAGCTAAGCCATCTGTTGCTGTAGTTGTGTGCATTGTCAGGCTGGGGTGTGTTTTGGTATTGTCAATTGTTATAATATCCTCTTTAACAAG